>Ga0302326_10004598_pt1 | contig 31894 bp, 25 predicted proteins | sample Palsa_T0_3_FD_202264 | JGI IMG/M metagenome (GOLD analysis project Ga0302326, IMG submission 202264) | Peat permafrost microbial communities from Stordalen Mire near Abisko, Sweden - Palsa_T0_3 | ecosystem: Environmental > Terrestrial > Soil > Palsa > Peat permafrost | place: Sweden: Abisko...
TGGATTGCTGCTGGCGAAGCCGTGGCCGCTCTTCGGGTCCACTGCTACTCCGCGCGCGTTAACGTTGGGAATCTCGGACAGCAACTTCAGTGAATCCAAATCGTAGACGGAAACGCGCGGCGACGTGCCGGTGCGCGGCACATATAGTTTGCGGCCGTCGGAATCTGCGTACACGTAGTCGAACCGGCCCTCGCCACCAACCCGCGCCTTTTGCAGCACCTTATTGGGTCCGTCCTGCGCCATACCAAGGGCCGCCAGGGCGGATATCAAAATAATCACTCGCTTCATTCGTGTCTCCTTATTCTGCTGCGCTACTTGTCGTCGAACGGCTTCACGGGAAAGAGGAACTGCATGCCGAAATAGCCGACGAAATACGGTTGTCCGTTGCTTGCCGCGGCCACGCTGCGCCCGGCCATCAGCAAAAGAATAAACGGCGGATGTATCTTATACCGCGCGCCCAAATCGAACGTCTCCTGATTGATGGAACGGTCCCACGTTCCGAGCCCGTAAAACTCGGCGTCGAGCTCCAATTTCTTGGTGATATCTTTTCCGATCACGAAGCCGGCGAGCCAGCCGTTGGGTCCTTTGAAAGCCGCGTTATACCCAAGTTCCCAGTTTATGTCTACCGGGCCTAATTTCTTGGTGAACTCGATCGGCATAAGTAAGCTGTCGCTCACGGGAGTGATGCCGCGTTCCGCGGAATGATCCGGATTGTTCAGGGAAAGCTGCGGGAAGATCGAGATGCCGAGGCCGTTGTCGTCGTTATCGTAGAAACGCCATTTCACGCCGACCTGATCCTGCCCCAGGCCGAATTTGGGCGGGTTCACTCCGTCGGCCGCGCGCAACCAGGCATTTTCGTAGGTGAGCTGGATGCGATCCCCCACGCCGTAGTTGATATCGACGTCGGGTGTGTGAGTGGTAGACGTGCCGTTGTAGAGGAACGGCATGTACCCCAAATTGATCTCCCAGCTGTTGGGCCCGGGAGTTCCAGGATCGTTCGTGTAGTACGGAGGACCGCCCTGTGCCCGCGCCAGGGAAGCGGCAGTGACGAGAAGGATGGCGGCAGCGCGCAGCTTCTCCGGGGCAGTTCGGTTCCGTGGCATCGGTAAGGATTCAGTATAAAACCCAGCAGATGAACGGAGGATGAACGGAGTCATCTGCCGCGTTGGAAGAGTTCCCGGTCATAAGCAGCGAGTCTCGGGAGGTTGCTGAGCGTCAAGCCACGGCCGCCGCCAAAAAGCCGGCGTTCGATCACGACCGGCTCGCGGCCGCGATCAATGCGGCCAGCGGCGGCCATTACACCGGGGTCGCATTGCCGTTCGCTCCGGCGGTGAGCGGTCGGGGTGGGGCGGGAGGCCGCGGCGGCGCTGCCGGTCCGCCGCAAACCTCTCCGCTGACATTTAAGAACAACGAACAGGCCATCGAATTCGGCGCCGGCGGTTCCATGTACATATGCCAGCTCACCGATTACCGATGGATGAAAATCGGCCCCATTCCGACCCCAGCCGGTGGGCGGGGGCGGGGAAGTGCTCCTGAAGCGGAGGACGAAGCTGGCCAGCCGATGCCCATGGAAATAGGCGGCGACCCCGTCGACGGCCTCGAGTGGCAGGCGTTTCCGCAGCAGGATGGCGGCGGCGGGCGGAACGGGCACGTCGAGGAGCAGCAGCCGTGTGCGACTGTTCGCGAGGGCCAGGGACGCGGCCGCGGGGGGCGGGGGCGTGGCGCCACCGCGACCGACGCCGGAGTAGGTTCGCAGATTCTGGGGCAAGTGCCAGCAGCCGAAAAGGACGTGTGCAGTTCCTTTGACGGCAAGTGGGACGCCTTCATCGAAAACTACAACGTATTCCTCCGGCCGTCTGGCGCCACGGCGGCGCCCCCGCCCGCCCCCGACGGCAAGGAACAAGGAAGCACTGCTCCTCAGGCTATCCCGTTGAGCTTCGACGGTTCGGAAGGAAATTACTATACTCTGCGGTCGATCGCCTGGTCGCCGGATTCCAAACATCTCGTGGCGTACCACACACGGCCCGGTTATGACCGCGAAGTTCACTACATCGAATCGTCGCCGGCCGACCAGATACAGCCCAAACATACAACCATCCACTCCCGCAGGGATCTTTCGTTCCCAAGACTTTCAGCGCCGTGGCGCCCGATCAGGCTCTGGCCGAACTGGGGTTCATCGTGGTCCATATAGACGGCATGGGCACCAGCAATCGCTCCAAGGCCTTCCACGATGTGGCGTTCAAGAACCTGGGAGACGCCGGCTTCCCCGACCGAATCTTATGGCATCAGGCGGCGGCGCGGAAATATCCCGAATACGATATCACCCGCGTCGGAATCTTCGGTACCTCGGCCGGCGGCCAGAGTTCGTTGGGTGGCATGTTGTTCCATCCGTATATTTCCGAAGTCATTCAGGGGCGTGAATGTATATTCCGATTCCGGTGCGCTCACCTCGTAGGTGTTATGGGGCGAATAGCCCAGCGTAGGCCGCGGCTGCCCCAGGGATAGCGAGCCGGGAGCGAAGGTGCCGGCTGCGCCGGTAGTGTTGGGGACGAGGTAAAACTGCTGGAAGTAGAAGGCGCCGTAGTCGGTGGCATTATTCCAGAAGTACTGTTGCGGCTCGGTGAACCGGCGAAGAGAGAAGCTTCCGCGGAGCACGGTACGCGCCAGCGGACCCTGCTTGATCTCGGGGCTCCAGGCGGCGCCGACCATCGGTTGGGGCGATACAAGCCAGGGCTGATATTGATGGGGGCGGGCCGTCAGCATGGGGTCGTTGTCGCCCGGCAGGTTTCCGGGCTGGAATAGATTTCCTACCCCTGAAGGGCCGTAAATGCCATCGGGCGTAGCTCCATGGTAGGCGCCGGTCTTATCATAATCGTCGCCCGTGAAGTCCCAGCGCAAGCCATAATTCAAAGTCAGGTTGGATTTGATGTGCCAGGAGTCCTGCGCAAATATACCCGCGGCTTGCATCACTTCGTCCAGATTGTAAGTGCTGCCCAAAGCGTGATTGTAAGTGCCGGTCTTAGGATTGACCCCGAATTGGCCGTTCACACCGGAGACCCGGCCCGCCAAAATGGCGTAGAGCTGTTCGGCATCCGTTAGCGCCTGAGAGGTGGCATCGGGCAGCGAAGGGTTCGCGCCGCTGTTGGTAAAGGCACTCAAGGCCGGGTCGCCGTTCGCGAGTCCGAGATTGTAATTCGCGAATCCCGAAGGATTGTTCCAATAGTGGTCCTGCTCGCGGTACCAGGACGCGCCAAATTTCAAACTGTGTTTGCCCTTGCTCTTAGAGATCGAATCGGAGGCGTTGAATACGGGGTAGTAGTCAGAAACCGGCAAATTAAATTGCTGGCCCGACATGTTGCCGCCGTTCGATCGCAACGCCCGCCCACTTCCGTGCGAATGCCAACTGAACCTGGCAAGCGCATTCACCGATGTTCTCGATTTGCCACTTGATATTCGCAGGTGCTTCAGCAGTGCGAATCCGCACTAGCGCTTTCGGTAAGATGGAAACGTCGGGACACAAGCGACGTACTTACTTTATGAGACCTTTCCTGCTGCTGTTACTGGGCGCCAGTCCTGCTTTTTCGCAACTCGTTTCCTTCGGTATCAAGGGCGGCGTACCGTTAACCGATTTCGTAAACGCCGCGAGCGGAACCAATGCGGGCGGATTTATCGATTTCGCCACTCATACCAATCGCTATATCATCGGCGCCACCGGCGAACTTCACCTGCCCTTCGGATTCAGCGTCGAGGCGGACGTGTTGTACCGCCATTTTAATTATCAGGAGACGGCGCAAGGAGTAGACACGCTCACTAGCTCGAGCACCACCGGCAACGCCTGGGAATTTCCCATCCTTGGTAAGTATCGCTTTCTGCGAACCAAGCTGGTCCGCCCTTACGTGGATGCCGGGATCGCCTTCGACACTTTGCAGGGGCTGTCGCAAACCGTGTCTAGCACATTATTCAGTAGCGGTACGACCACTACTACTTCCGCCGGAACGCCGTCGCAATTGCAGAACAGCACGACGCACGGCTACGTCTTCGGCGGCGGGTTGGATATCAAATTCCTGGTGATTCACATTCAGCCCGAAATCCGCTACACGCGGTGGGGAGCGGAGCATTTCTTCGACCCTAGCGGGCTACTGCACAGCAGCGAGAATCAGGGCGAGTTTCTGCTCGGCGTCACGTTCTAGTCTTGCTGTAGAGTGAAGTTCACAGTCACTGAAGTTTCCACTTCCACGGCCTCGTCGTTCAGCATGGTGGGTTTGTAGGTCCAATTCCTGACCGCCTCGATGGCCGCCTGGGTGAGCGCCTGCGGACCTTCGCGGTATGTGACTTCCTTGACGGCCCCATCCTCAGCGACCAGCACCGACAATACGACCGACCCGGAGATGCCTGCCTTCTTGGCGTCCGATGGATAAACCGGAGGGTCGTGGCGCATCGCCATGTGGGCCATCACCTCGCCGGAAACGCGTATGCGTCCGGCCGGCTCGCGGCCGATCGGCTCGCCTCCGCCGCTTCCACCCTGCCCCTGTGGAGGTGGAGGCGGAGGCGGCGCAGTGAATCCTGCGGCTGGATGCTGTGCTTTGGCCTTCTTAGTAGCCATCGCCTTGTCCACCCAGGCGTTGGATTCCGCGATATCGCGCTGATAGTCGGCGGCGTTGTCGCGCAGGTCCGCCCGCTCGCGGATCAGCAGGTTGATATACGCCATGGCGTCGTCGTACTGGGGATCGATCACCAGCGCCTGCTGCAAAGCATACAGGCCACCTTCGACAACCAGTGAGAATTTGGAGCGTAATTGCTCTTTTGCGGCGCTGGCCGGGAGCGGACCGGGGTCCGCAGCCTTCAGGCCGGCGGCTTGCCGCACTGCCATGTACTGCGGATAATATCGCGACCACGCGATGAATCCCATACTGTACCAGGCAGTCGAATTGCCTGGATCGACCGCGACTATTTTCTGATACCAGGATTGAGCCTCATCCCACTTCTTCTGATTCAGGTTGAGCGAGGCAAGGTACATCATGGCCGTCTCGTTGCCCGGGTCCACTTCCAGCACCTTATTAAACTCCCGTTCCGCTGCCGCGGCGAAGTTCCGATTCTCGGGAGTCTCCGCGCCCGGTATGAACTGCTGCATCCAGGCCGTCGCCAGGTACAAGCGGTAAGTGGGGTTGGAAGCATCGCTGTCGACGGCCTTCTGGAAGTCCGCCACGGCCTCCGGATAGTTCCCCGCTTTGAACTCGGCGGCTCCCTGATTGAGCCAACTGCGGCCGTCTTGAGCCAAGAGAGCCGCCGCAACCACGAAAACTAAAACGAGCAGGCGCATAAAGCCTCCTTCTGCACTTAGACAACGACCGTTAGGAAAAGGTTCCTACCCGCCGAAATGAACCTCCTCCACATAATACAGCCCGTCGTAACAGAGAGCTAGCTCTATAGGTTGCAGGCTCGCGTCCGGGTCGTCGAGCACCCAGTATGCTCGCAGATCGTGAAAGAGGTGCATCTCCGTGAGCCAGCGTGCCAGAGCGCCTCCCGGCGGCAGCTTCTGCATGTTCAGGAAAAACTGCGAAAGGCCAGCCGCGCTGAGTACCGCGTCGCCCGTTCCTTCCGGCGATGCCTGCGCAGTGTACACGCTCAGCCCTTTCGATTCGCCCTTCTCCATCCCCACAGCCTTTACTTCGCCGCGGTCGAACGCGAAGCCTAGGGCGTACAATTGGTGGCCCAGTTTTTCGCGCAGCACTGTGTCGCGGGCATGGGCGTTATCGGTCCAGAAAATCGCCTTGGCCCCAGGCCCCTCGTTGAATATGTGCCGGAAGTGGTTCGCCACCGCCTCGGGAGTGTCCACCTTATAGTAACTCAAGTGGATGTGCAGGCGGTCAGCCAACCCCACTATCAGCGCGTCGCTTGGATCCCCGATCAGGTTCGTGAAGCCCTTTTGCGCGACCAGATACTCCACCAACCGCTGCTTCACCTGCAAGAACTCTCGTGTGCCGCGAGCCGCTTCGCCCAACGCGACGAGGCGCGCGTCGCCCACCGCTGCTCCAAACGCCGCCAAGTCGGCCTCCGCTACCATCGGCACGGCGCGCGTCTTCAATTCCGCGACCAGGGGCCGCGCCGCCTCGGCACTCGTCGTCGGCAGCACCCAGTGGTACGACACTTCGATCGATTCCCGCCAGCGCCAGCCGGGCGCTTGAACCCAGGTATCGCGATGGCTGGTAACAACCTTGCGGGTGTGGGCGGACTTCGGGTCCTCCGCCTCCCGCCGCACCATCACGACTGCTTCGTCCCCATCGAGCCGCAGCGACTCGATTTCGGTGCGCGCCGTGAGTTTCTCTTTCTTGGCGATTTCCGCTTGGATAGCCGGCAGCAGCGGCTCGCGAATGGTACCTGCGCCCATCTGCGCGCCGGGCATCAGTATCGTGGCGATCTCGTTCTCGTCGCCGCGCGCAAAAGCGGAATCCATGCGGGCGTACTGTTTTCGAATGGCGTTGCGGGCGGCGTCCACGGCCGGTCCGGCGTTCTGCGCAGCTACCGAAGCGAACTCCACCTCGCCAATCCACACGCGGCCCGACCCGTAGAGCGAGATCCCGATCTGAATGGTGTCGGCATCCGGCGCGACTTCGCCTTGAATTTCGTACTGCCCCCAGTCCTCGCTGGCGATCGGCCGGTTCGCCATGTTATCGACAAAGCCAGGCCGAAAATCGGGGCGGACCACGTGGAGCAGCAATTGCGCGTGGTCGGCTGGCGCTTTCTTTTCGAGCCGGATCCACGCTCGCAGGCGCACCGCTTGACCGCGAAACGGCACTGCCGCGAAGCTTTGCATCAGGGTGGCGAAGGTGTCGGCGGGCGGATTGGGAGGCGCCGAAAGCAGCGCGCAGGGGAGCGCGCCATGGCAGCCTTCATGCCGCCACGATACCGCGAATCGGGCGTCCGTTGAGCCGCCCACTACGAACCATCCGGACGGCGCTCCGTCGGGCTGGCCCGCTTGAAAGTTCAGGTTCGTCTGACCGAATGCCAGCGCGGACAACAGCAACGCAGAGGAGACGAGGCGCCTCATTGATCGAATCGCAGGCAAGCGCGCCCGAGGTAGATTTCGTCCCCGGGACGGAGTTTCTCCCCGCGCCGATTGCCGGCCGGCACTTCGATAGCGCGGCCGTCGCGGAAGACGCGCGTGCCGAACTCGCTCTCGTCGTCGCAGATGCGATATTCGCCGGCTTCGAGGCGGATGTGGGCATGGCGGCGCGACACGGTCGCATTGGCCTCATCGCCCTCTTCGAAAACCACGTCATTGCGGCGAACCACGCGCTGCTCGGCATCGGTGAGCTCGGCGATGCGCCCGATATTGGTGCGCGCCTTTTCGAGTGTGTATTCGGGTTGCGTGGTTTTGCCCTTGACCACCGTCACACGGCCTACTCCACGCGGCTCTTCGGGAGCGACTTTCACGGGCTCGAGCGCGTACTCGATTTCGAATTTCTTATCTCCCGTCTCGGTGGTCTTCACTTCCACATGGAAACCGCGCGGGATCTCGCATCGCACGCTATCGAATGCCTCGCGGATATCGGCTTCAAGACGTCCTCCCTCGCCGAACGCGGTCTGATACAGCGCGCGGCGATCGGGATCGGGCGACACGAGCGTGACGGTGACCCGGGTATACGGAAAGACGCGCTGGCCGCGGGCGACGGTCTGCACCTTCGCTTCGATGGCTTCCAAGATCGCGCGATGTATCAGAAGCACTTCATCTGAGTCGGCAGGGCCGAGCATGCGGTCGGTCCATTTGCGAAATCCGCGTTCGATGGTTTTCTCGATGCCTGAAAAGAGATTCATAAGCGCCAAGCAGAATCAGCCACAGATGAACACAGATAAACACAGATAAGAAAATGTTGTTTTGGAGTTTTATCTGTGTTCATCTGTGTTCATCTGCGGCCAAATAGATTTTCCTACTGCGTCAGTCCCAACTTCGCCGCGGCGTTCACGATTTCCGATGCCGCGGGCGCCGCGTTCGTTCCGCCGTAAACTCCATTTTCCACCAATACCGACACGGCGATTTTGCGCGTTCCCGTACCGTAGGGGGCGAAGCCGATAAACCAGGCGTGGGAAGGCGCATCCGCCAATTCCGCTGTTCCCGTCTTTCCCGCCATTGGCACGCTGGTCGCCCCGGCCTTCCGGCCCGTACCCTGCGTCACTACTTCGCGCATGAATTTCGCGAGCGTCGCCGCCAGATCGGCCGAGAGCACCGCTTGCGGCGCGGTATTACGGGCGTTGGTCTCATCGGTGACCCAGCGGCCCTGCGGCATCGTGCCGCCATTCGCCACCGTGGCCGCCACGCGCGCCATCTGGAAAGGCGTTGCCAGGACCTGACCCTGGCCGTATGACGATTGCGGCAGCGATTTCTTCAACTGGTCGGCGGTATTCGGCGTGGCGGATAAGATGCCCATCAGATTGGCCGTAGTCCACAGCGGCTCGGCGCCGACGTCATAGGCGCCCAACTGCGCGAAAAACGCATTGCAGGAAACCACGATGCCTTTCTCCAGGTCGACCGTGCCATGCGGCTCGGTATCCTGAATATCGTCGCGAATCGGCCGCTTCGACCCCTTGAGAAACTGGCCGACACGATTGTCCGGTAGACGGATGCAATCGTAAGTCTTGTGCACCAGGTTTGGATCTTTGCGGAGCGCCGCCATGGCGGTGACCACTTTGAAGGTCGAGCCCGGCGGATAGAGCCCGAAGCGCGCGCGGTCCAGATAATTCTCGGCGGTCTGCCCTGTTGTCGCGGTGTCATCGCCCGGCTCTGCTTCCACCGGCCACGGAATGCTCACTGCGGCGAGCAAATCGCCGGTTGCCGGGTCCATCACCACGGCCGCGCCCTTATCCTTGCCAGCCGCGGTCAACTGCTTTTGCAGAATCTGCGCCACCTGCACTTCCAGACGCGCGTCGATGGACATGCGCACATCGCGCTTGCGGTCGAGCACTTCACGCACTTCGGGATTGTTGGGTTCGTAGCGATGGCGCAGCAGGGGCACGAGCTCGCGATAGTCGTAGCGGATGACGCGCGTCACCTGGCCTTTCGAGCCCTTGACGTCTACTAGCGTGGGACGGTCGTCATAGCCGCGGAGGCGACGCGCTTCGTCGCGCTCCACAAAGGCGGTGTTCGTCGCGCCCCAACGGAGGCGCGTGCGCAGGTCGCCGAGCAGGTCGAACATCAGGCCGCCAAATGGATAATAGCGGCTGTCGGTGCGCGTGCAGACGCGGTCGATATCGATTCCAAGAGCTTTGTAGTCGGCGCGGTGCTTGTCGAGCTCGTCCCAATTGCTGGTGGCAAGCGGCAGGCCATTGCGGTCGTAGACGGTCCCCTTCGGGATCTCCTTCATCACTTCCTGGAAGCGCGGATTGTACTGATACCGGCGCGCGCCGTCGGCTTGCATCACCAGCGTGCCTTGCCCCATGACGGCCGCGCTACGCGCAACTTGTACGTAGCCAGCCTTGGCCAGCACCACCGCGCCGGCGACGGCGAAGATCGCCCCCACCGCGACCGTTACGCCGCGAAATGGCGAGGCGCCAACGTCCTCGCGGCCGCGATTGGAAATCGCTTCCAGCATGCCGATCACGGCGAAGTTCGCCAACATCGCGGTGCGGCCGTAGCTCAGGAACGGTGTGACGACGCCCGAAAGCGGCAGCACTCCCAGCGACCCGCCCGCGATCAGCAGAAGCTGCAGGGTTGTGGCCGCGGCCAACCCGGACGCCAGAAAGAATTCGTAATCGGTGCGGGCCCGCAGCGCCGCCCGCAACGCACGCCAGATGAGCAGCGCGTACAACCCAAACACTACGGCAATGCCCACGAAGCCCCATTCTTCGCCCAGCGCCGAGAGGATGAGATCGGTGTGGCCGGCCGGCACGAGCTGCGGATCGCCGCGGCCCGTCCCCATTCCTGTAGCGCCACCGGTAGCGTACGCCCATAATGAGTGTGCCAATTGATCGCCGCCGTGAATCTTGTTGTCCCAGGGCGAAAGCCACATGGAGACACGCTCGCCCACATTGCGCGGAATGCCGATGAGGCAGCCCACCACAAAACCGGCGATCACCAGCGACAATCCGACAGCGGGCACGAACGCGCTGCGGCGCGCCATCCCGTACAACGTCAGAAAGAGGCAGGCGAACACCAGCGCCGGGCCCATATCGCGCTGCAGAAAGAAGAAGATCACCGAAAGCGCCGCGCATACCAGCGCCGGAAATGTGTATTCCACGGGCGGAACATCGAAGCGGCTGGTGAGCTTGGCCATCTTCGGGCGCGTCTCGCGCGCGTGCCGCAGAACATCCCAGCGCGATGCGAAATACCCCGCGAGGAAAAGCACCAGAAGCAGCCGAATGATCTCGACGGGCTGAAATCCCAGCAGGTTCACCTTGGCGTCGCTAGTGCCGGGTCCACGCCCGAAGAGAATCAGCGCGACGGAAAGCGCGAAGCTGGCGAGCAGCGGGACGAACGTTAGCTTGCCGAACAGCTTCTCGAAGTCGAGGCCGCTCAGCGCCGCCATCAGCAGGCATCCCAGCACCGCGCCTTGCGCGAAATCCACGAACAGCAGGTTGTCGCGCACCGGATCTCGGAGGGCGATCATGAGGATCATGCCCGCGCCCGTGAGCAGCATCGCCACTGGCAGCAGGAATTGATCGCCGCGGAATCCACGCCAGTTCCAGAAGACGTGCACCAGCAGGAATGCCGCGAAGAAGAGCGCCGACCAGCGGTAGAAGGCACTGGCGAATTGCGCCGGCCGGCGGACCACGAAGAGCTGCTTCAGCTGCCGGAATTGCTCGCCGGTGAACAGTCCGTGAATGCGCGCTAGCGCGCCGACGTTCTTGAGGCCGCCCGAGACGTAATAGATCTGCCGCGCGGCTTCCTCGCGGGCGTGCTGGTCGGGGATGGCGGAAAGCGCCGGCAGCAGGTCTTCGCGCGCCGTCAGGGCATTCAGGTCGAGCAGCTGCTTGGATGCCAATCCGTGGTCGATGCCCGCGAGATCGGCCGACTTCGCGCGGTACACCTGAAGGAGACCGAATGCGAGGATTAGCGTGGCGGCCATCAGGCCGATCAGCTCATCGCGCCGCCAGCCTGTCTTGCGGGCATGACTTATTCGCGGCCGTTCGGCCGCCGTACTCCGCGTTACGGCCATTTAGCTCCTAACAACTACTACCGCTCCCTACGGTCGCGGCTCGGAAAGATCGATCGCGGCTCAGAAAGATCGATCGCGGCTCAGAAAGATCGATCGCGGCTCGGTAACACACAAGCGCTTCATCGCCCCTGCTGGCGTGCCGCGCCACGATATACCCGGTTGAAAAACCATTCGGTCGGGCGGGTCCCGCCGGACAAACTGAAGCATGTCCCACAAAGCCTATTGTTCTTCCTTCTTGGTCGACTTATTTCGCAGCGCATTGATGAGCCCGATAATCGCCCCGGCCACTTTGTTATGCCGCGCCACGACGGACTCCGTATCGTCCTGCCCGGCCGCGATCTGCTGCAACCTTGTATTGGCGCTTTCCAGGCTCGCCTGCATCTCCGCGATCCGCAGCGCTGCGTTACCCCAACCGGCGCTCTTCTGGTACAACTCCAAAGCGCTTTGATAATCCTCAGCTGCCCGCTGAATCTGGTCCTTTTCCTGCGGCAGCCCGCGCACGCTGAAGGAATCTCTCCAAGCCCGATTGGCGCGATCGCGGTAGCCATCGGCCATTTGCGACTGCTCGCGGCCACCTATGTGGTAGCCGTTGGTTTCCGCCTGCCGAAATGCCGCGGCCGCCTTTTCGATGTCCGCCGGCTTTAACGAAAGGTACACGCGCGCCAGACCCAACGGCGGGTCGGGCGATTGCGGCATCGACCGCTGCGCTTCCTGAAATTCCTGGATGGCATCGTTGAGCTGGGCCATATCGGAGTGCGCCGAGCCCTCGATACGCGAAACTTGCCCTTCGCACACGCGAAGCTCCCCGTGCAGTGTTTTGTCGTCGGGGTCGGTGGAAAGCGCGTGCAGCAGCATGGTGTGGGCGCGCTGCCATTCGTTCTCGTAGACCGGCTGCCCGTCGTTATTGCGATACCGGTCGATTGTATGGACTGCGGCAGCCATAAATTTCTCCCGCGCCACCTTGCGCGGCCCCCGCAAAAAGATAGACGAAGGATGGTCCTTGGAAAGTTCCGACCAACGGGTCCAAATCTGGCTGGGATCGGTAAGCTGTTCCGAAGTCACGTCTCGCTGGAACGCCTGCCCGTTCTGGTAGAGCCGATAGTCGGACACGCCCGCCCAGGTGGCGAAGACCACGGATGCCAGGACAACGGCCGCGATTCCGCGGTTGAACCAGTAAAACAGGTTGGTCTTCGGCTTGGTGGAGAACTTCTTGGCCGGCTCTGAGGCGACTGGCGCGACCGTTGCGACCGCCGGCTCGACTGTCCGCCGCGTTTCCTCGCCCGCCGTGCGGCGCGTTTCATCGTCAGGTTCCGGCCGGCGGAATGTGCGGCGTGTGGCCTCCAGGTCTTCATCTAAAACCGCAACCTTGCCGCCCGCGCGAAACGCCGCCAGTTCCAACCCCAACGCGGCGGCCGTTTGATATCGCAAGTCAGGATCGGGAGCGAGCGCCTTCATGAGAATTCGCCGCAGAGCATCGGGGCAAGGGTCGGGCGCGGGCGGGGGCGAGATCCCCGAACGAATCATGCGCTCTACGCGCTCGGTGGAATCCGCGTCATAGGGTCGCAGACCGGTGACCATTTCGTACAGCATCACGGCCAGCGACCACAAGTCCGAGCCCGCATTCACGTCGCCCGTTTCGAGTCTCTCCGGCGAGGCGTACGGCACGCTGCCAAATTCATTGCGAGTGAGCTTGCGTGAGAGCGACAGCGCCTTGGCGATGCCGAAATCGAGCACGCGCACGTTGCCGTGCGAATCGATGCGGATGTTCTTCGGCTTGATATCTCCGTGGACGATGCCCTGAATCCATTTGCCGGCCACCGACGCTTCCAGCTTGTGCGCGTTCTCCAGCGTCTGCGCCACCGCCATCGCCACGTCGACCGCGAACTCCACTTCGAGCTTGCCGTGGCGCATCAATTCCGCAAGATCCTGCCCGTCGACATACTCCATGGCGACATGGAAAAACCCCTCCAGGTCGCCCGCTCCAAAAACGTGCACCACGCGCGGGTCGACATCGGCCAAACGCGCCTGCAGTGTGGCGCCGCGCATTTCCGCTTCGATGGATGCGCAGGTATCGGCGTCCGAGCTGTGCTCGATCAGCTTGAGCGCGACGGTCTGCCCCGATTCGGTATCGGTGGCAAGATACACGTCGGCCATGCCGCCGCGGCCCAACTTCCGGAGGATCTCGTACTTCCCGAGTTTGCGCGATGCCGGTGCGATCATTCTTTCTTCTTTGGAGCCGGAGGCGCCGGCCTTCGCGCCGGCGGCATATCGAGAAGCACGTTCTGGTCTTTCACCGCCGTCTTCAGGTCGTCCGGAACCTCCACCGCGTTCTTCTCGAACACATTGCCCAGCAGCGCCGGCCGCGCTCCATCGCGTGCCGCCAACCCCGCGCCTTTATTGCGCCGGATGTCGTTATGCGAGATCCACGCCTGCGAGTCGCCCAAAATCAACACTCCCTCGCTGACGCAATCATGAATGGAATTGGCGCGCAGCACCGGGCTGGCCGCGCCCTTAATCTCGATTCCGATACCCGCGCCCTCCACTTCCACGTCGTCCACTTCCACACTCGCATTATCCAGCAGGACGCCAATGGAGATCGGCAAATCCTTGCCAGCCAATATGCGGAACCCGGTAAAGCTCCCACCCTTGATATTTTCGCCGATAACCGCCGGCCCGGTGTTCAAGGGCGCGGCGCGCAGCACGGCTTCGCGCGGCACCCGGCTGCGTAGTGTTATTCCCGCGGCCAGATGCACCTGCTCGTTGTACTCGCCGCCGGGCACCTCGACAATGTCGCCCGCGTGCGCCGCGGACATCGCCGCCGTAATGCTAGGGTACGCTGCGCCGGTTCCGACAATCAGCACCTTGGGCTTCTCCACTACCGGCGGTGGCACCCACAAGCTGCGGGAAAACCACGCGCCCGCCGCGGCAACGGCGAGGCCGGCTCCGAACCACAGGATTCGCGCCATCACCGACTCCCTCTTGGGCGTGGGCGTGCCGGACGAGACGGCGGGCGCCGTGAAGCTTTCGCCTTCCACCAACACCACCGTGACATTATCTTTTCCTCCCGCCGCATTGGCCGCGCCGATCAGTTGCCGCACCGCTTCTTCCGGGTTGCCGGCGTTCGATTCCACCGTCTGCTGGATGACGCGCGATTCCACCTGATCGCTCAGCCCGTCGCTGCACAACAGCAGCGCCATATCGGGCTCGAAGGGCACGCGCCGCACCTCGATGAAATCTTCGTCGTCGGGCGAGTGCTCTTCCGACCCCACGTCGCGGAATACTTCATTTCGCCGTGGATGGCGCATGGCCTCTTCTTCGCTGATCTCATGGGCGTCTTCGCGCTCGCCGACGGGCGAATGATCGTGGGTGATCTTATGGATCTCGCCGTGACCGATCTGGTACATTCGCGAATCGCCGACATGCCCGACCACGGCCGCGCCGTTATCGAGCACCGCTACCGTGAGCACGCAGGCCATTCCTTCCCACTCCGGATTGCCCTGCGCCGCGCGCAAAATTTCGTTGTTGGCCATGGCGATGGCCTCGCGCACGCGCTGCTCGGCGGTACCGGTCTGCCGTTCGAGGCGCGCCCGCACGCGACCCACGGCAATCTCGGCGGCTTTCTCGCCGGCCGCCTGCCCGCCGATGCCATCGACCACGAGGAAAATGCCGCGTTCCGCGTCGACATGGAGGGCATCTTCGTTGTTCCGCCGAACGCGCCCCGGATCGCTGGCCCCGGCAAGGCGTAGCTTGGAATTATCGGGCAATCGTTGCCCTCCGAGGGATTAGTTCACCACCGAGGCACAGAGACAGCGAGAAAACGGCAAAGAACAGCGCCTCGCCACAGAGGTTGCGGAGGGCACAGAGTCTTCGGGGTGTCGTGCAATCTGCCGTGAGCCCGCAAACTGCTCGGTTGAAGAATGTCGCGGGTGGAGCTTCATCGCCTTTGGTGGCCCGCAAGGACTGGCCAGGCTGCCGCCCGGCAGGCAAGCTAAAGCATGCCCCACCACTCCAAACACCGGTGATTCGTGGGATAAGCTTTAGCTTGTCCAGACGAGCCAAGCTCGCCGCGGCACCCAGGCCCATGGACGCTCCCTCACGGTGGCAACTCGGCAACGCTCGGTGCTCTCCGCAGCCTCCGTGTTCTGGCACGGGAAGACAAGTCGCCTGCGAACGCTCCAGTAGTGTTCTTGGGGTTCTTCTCTGTGTCTCTGTGCCTCTGTGGTGAATCACAAATCACTCACCCGCCAAGCTGCGGAATTCCAGAAACACCACGCCGGCCAGCCCGATGCGCGCCTGTGCCGGGACAGGAGCTTCCACCTGCCGATCGCGCTTCTCTCCGTCGCTGTAATCGATGCTGGAAGGCGCCGCCTCGCCATTGATCGTGGTGCCCAATCGGCTTAAGTCCTTCAGAAAAAACTTGCCGCTCTCGGCATCGCGCCGCAGGCGGAAATGTTCGCGAGACACATCGGCGAGGGTATCCAGCTTAATGTCCGTCCAATAATCGCGGCCACCTCGACCCACCACTATCTCGCTCTTGTTCATGCGAAATGTCTTGTGACCGCCCTGATCGTCGTATTCGATTACCGCGAAAACGCCCTCCTCGGGCACCGGCGGTGCTGGCGCAATCGCGGGAGCAGCGGGCGATGACTCCGTCTTCCGCGTCTCATAGCTCTGCGCGGTCGACTGCGTACCGCCCAACTTACGGGTGGCGATCCGCTTGGTCATCGACCCATCCGACAACTCCATCTTTGCCGGCAGCGCCAGTTCGGAGTAGATCACGACGTCGCCTAGCGCGATTCCTTCCTCGGTGTTTTCCAGAATGCGAATCTGCCATCCGCCATCGGGCACAGAGATCTTCGGCTCTCCGCGGCGCGCCAGTTTCAGCCGCTCGGCCAGCGACGAGGCCAGCGATCCGCGATTGATCTGCTCTACTTCGGCATCGAGCGCGCGCTTCGCCTCGTCGACAATGCGCGGCAGGATTCCGCGCAGACGATCCATATCGTCGGGGTGCAGGTAGACGTGGTAAATCGCCGGCGGGAGGGTGGAATAATGCAGCGGTTCCAACCCTTCTTTCATATTGCGCACGATTTCCAGAATCACTTCCCGCGCGGTCGCGGGACTGGCGGTGGAGGGACGATCCATGGGCTAGCCTCTACAATTCTATCAACGCACACTCTTAACGTTCGGTTCAGAATTCTTGGGGCCGCACCGATTTCGGGAACCCGACTTGCGCAATCGTCGTATCTTCCTGCAAAGTAGAATCAATATGTCTTACGCGAGAATTTCCTGGGTGAGTGCAAGTCTTTTGTTTGTAACGGGGAGTGCATTGGCGCAGACCCCGCTTTCTTTCGAGGTGGCGTCCGTCAAGAAGGCCGAACCGCTGAGCGTGAATCTCGTCATGTCGGGCAAGATGAACCTCGGCATGGTGATCGACAACGCCCAAGTCAACATTAAATCGATGTCGATCGCGGAATTGATGCGCGTAGCTTACAAAGTAAGGGTATACCAGGTATCCGGACCGGAATGGCTCACAGCGGAACGCTACACCATCACCGCAAAAATGCCGGCCGGCGCCACCCGCGATCAGGTCCCCGAGATGATGCAGGCTCTACTGGCGGAGCGCTTCAAACTCACGTTTCATCGCGAGACCAAAGAACAATCCGTCTACGCTCTTACGGTAATGAAGAGCGGGCTGAAATTACAGGAATCCGCACCCGACGATACAGCGCAGTCGACTTCCAGCGGACCCGCCGCCCCGCAGGGGACCGCTCCCACCGACGGCAGTGCACAGGTTCGCGTCAACGTCACCAGCGACGCGGGCGGGATGGTCCAGCAGGCGAGCCCCTACGGCAATGTGAAGTTTATGCCCCGGGAAAACGGCATGCGCCTGGAGCTTACAAAAATGACTTCCACGGGCATGGTGGATACTCTGGCCCGGTTTCTGGAACGGCCGGTCATCGACATGACGGACCTGAAGAGCCGATATGACCTCACGATTGACGTTGGTTGGGGAGATATGATGACCATGGCGCGCGCCGTCGGCATGACGATTCCCATGCAGCTTCCGCCGGGCGCGATGGATCCCGGTAATTCAGCCGTGTTCACCGCGATCCAGCAATACGGACTCAAACTGGAGCCCCGCAAAGCTCCCATCGACATGCTGATGATCGACCATGTGGAGAAAACTCCAACCGACAATTAACAGGAAAATGTAAGGACTGCCTTGTTTCCGTCGTCTATATAGCTCAGAGTAAAAATAATGCGAAGCTTTACTATCGGTCTTACCCTCGCCAGCCTGTTCTGCGCAACCGGCGCGGCGTTTGCGCAGAGTGCGCCCAAAACCTTCGAAGTGGCGTCGATCAAACCGGCCGCCCCCATCGACATGATGAAAATGGCGCAGTCGATGCAGAACGGAGAAGCGCCGAAAATCGGCATGCACGTAAATCCGGGAAGGGTCGAGTTCACCTATGTCGACCTAAAGACCCTGGTCAGCATCGCCTACAAGTTGAAAACGTACCAGGTGTCGGGTCCGGACTGGATGGGGAATCAGAGGTTCGATATCATGGCCACGTTCCCGTCCGGCGCTACCAGGGCGGATATTCCTGAAATGCTGCAAGCGTTGCTGAAGGATCGGCTTAAGCTGGAAGCACACCTCGAAAACAAGGAGCGCCCGGTGCTTGCCTTGGTGGTGGGCAAGGGCGGCTCGAAATTGAAAGAGTCGGAAGAGGGAGCGCCGTCCCCCATTGATGCGACGGCGCCTCTGAAGACCGGTGAGATGGAGCAGGATACGCCAGACGGCCCGGTTCGCACAACCGTGGACATGAAGACTGGATCCGGCTCTGTGAACATGGGGGCAAAGGGAACGATGAAATTCAGCATTGACCGCCCGGCTCCCGGCAGCGCGCCCGACATGTCTGCCATGGCCTTCCATATCGAGGGAAAGCAAATGACGATGGCTGGGTTTACGGAGATGCTGGGTCAGTTCTCCAGCCAGATCGGCGGAGGCACCGGACGTCAAATCGTCGATATGACCGGCCTTAAGGGCCACTATGAGGTGTCGCTGGCGATTCCGTTCTCGGACCTGATGGCGATGGCTCGGAATCAGGGTATGGATGTGCCGAATTTGCCTGGCGCGGGTGGCGCGGGCGCGGCGACAGATCCAGCCGGAGCAGGCTCCATGTTTACTTCCGTGCAGGCTCTCGGCCTTCGTCTGGAATCACGAAAGGCAGCGGTAGACCAGGTGGTGGTAGACCACGCCGAAAAGGTACCTACAGAAAATTGACATTGGACTCGGTTGGGCGGCGGAGTTGTAATCCGCTCTGAGCACACATGCCCGATATCCAATCGTTCGGCGGGAGCCTCGCGTTGGCATGCGGCATCGTCGCCATCGTCCGCCGCAAGCGCGCCATCGGCGGCTGGCTATTCTACTTTTTCTGCCAGGTGTTTCTGGGGCTGGCGCTGACTGCCGCCAGCACTCAGTGGAAGAATTATTCGCCGAACGAATGGGACAGCGCGGTGCGCTATTTCCTGTTCACGCTATCCAACCTCTCGCGCGTGATACTGCTCGCCGCTATCGCCATCATCGGCATTGTCCTGGTCGAAACTCGCGAGTGGCACTGGGTCGTCGCCCTGCAATACGCTCTCGCCACCTATGCCTTCGTGACCATTCTCAAGCTTCCCGTCGACAGCTACTGCTTCCCTTCGTCCACTACGCGCGACGCAATGTCGCTGGCGTTTCCGGTGGTCTGGATGGGATACTTCTCAGTCTCACGAAGGGTGCGGAAAGTGTTTAGGGAGAGAAGCTGGGGAGGAGCGTAGCGTTTCGACCATGTCCTACGGAGTACCAGAATATTTGCGCGCCACAACGGTTCGTCGCGGAATTTTGCGATGGGCCCGCACACCGCTCCCTCACGGTCGCGGCTCGGAAAACGCGGTGTGCCGATAACGAGCCTCGACCGTTAGGGAGTGATTCAGGACGCGAAACGGGCTCAGGCCATTTTCCTCATCCACCGCAGATGCCGACGACATCAGGAGTTCGGAGGCTCATTGGACGCTCAGACCCAAGAACCTTGAGCCTCCGTGGCCTCTGCTGCCTCCGCGTGCTCCGGTTTTCTCTTTGTTCTTCTCTGTGTCTCCGTGCCTCTGTGGTTAGTATCGTTTTGGTTATGCCGCGCCTGCTAAACTAAAAATTCCCCCATGCAAATTGACAAAGTGTACGAGCCTCAGCGGTTCGAACCGCATTGGGCGCAGTCCTGGATCGATTCCGGCATCTTTCGCGCCAACCCCACGGCCCCTGGGCGCGTATTTTCGCTGGTCATCCCGCCGCCAAATGTGACCGGGTCGCTGCACATCGGCCACATGCTCGAACACACGGAGATCGATGTCAGCGTCCGCTGGCATCGCATGCTCGGCGAAAATACCCTCTGGCTCCCGGGCACCGATCACGCCGGCATCGCCACGCAGATGGTGGTGGAACGTAAGCTCGCCGAAGAAGGCGTCAATCGCCGCGACTTGGGCCGCGAAGAGTTCGAAAAGCGCGTCTGGCAATGGAAGGAACAGTACGGCGGCAACATCAAGCGCCAGATGATCCGCCTCGGCGCCTCCTGCGATTGGAGCCGCGAGCGCTTCACGCTGGACCCCGGCCTTTCGCGCGCCGTGCGGGAAGTCTTCGTCCGGCTGTACGAAAAAGGACTCATTTACCGCGGCGAGTACATGGTCAACTGGTGCCCCCGCTGCCAGACCGCGATCTCCGATCTGGAAGTGGCCCATAGCGACGTCGCCGGCCACCTCTGGCACATCCGATACCCCGTGAACGGACTGCCCGGCCGGTTCGTCACCGTCGCCACCACGCGCCCCGAGACGATGCTGGGCGATACCGCCATTGCCATCAATGCCAAAGACGAGCGTTATTTCGATCTGCATGGCAAGACAGTGCAGCTTCCGCTGATGGATCGCGAGATCCCTATCATCCTCGACGATCTGGCCGACCCGAAATTCGGCACCGGCGTGGTGAAAGTCACGCCCGCGCACGATCTCAACGACTTTGAGGCGGGACGCCGCCACAATCTGCCGAAAATCAAAGTCATCGACGAAAACGCGCGCATGACCGCCGAAGCCGGCCCCTACTCGGGCCTCGACCGCTCCGAAGCGCGCAAGAGAGTGGTGGCCGACCTCGAAAAAATCGGCGCGCTGGTGAAGATTGACGATTACAGTCTGAGTCTCGGCGCCTGCCAGCGCTGCAAGACGCCCGTCGAGCCGCTGGTCTCCAAGCAGTGGTTCGTCAAGATGAAGCCGCTGGCCGAGAAAGCCATTGAGGTGGTGGAAAACGGGCAGATCGAATTCATCCCCGCCAACTGGACCAAGACTTACTACGAATGGATGTACAACATCCGCGACTGGTGCATCTCGCGGCAGCTCTGGTGGGGTCACCGCATACCCGCTTGGCACTGCCAGGAATGCCATGAGACTATCGTGGCGCGCGAAACGCCCACCGCGTGCCCGCGCTGCGGCGCCGAGAATCCGGTGCAGGATACCGATGTGCTCGACACCTGGTTCAGCTCCGGTCTGTGGCCGTTCTCGACGCTCGGCTGGCCCGATCAAACCATCGATCTCGCCACTTATTACCCCACTTCGCTGCTCATCACCGGCTTCGACATCCTGTTCTTCTGGGTGGCGCGCATGATCATGATGGGGCTGGAATTCATGGGCGACGTGCCCTTCCATCAGGTCTATATTCACGCCCTGGTCCGCGACGCCGAAGGTCAGAAGATGTCGAAGACGAAGGGCAATGTCATCGACCCGCTGGTGGTGACCGAGAAGTATGGTACCGACGCCATCCGCATGGCCATGCTGCAGTGCGCCGCGCCAGGAACGGACATCGTGCTCACGGAAGCGCGCATGGAAAGCTCGCGCGCTTTCGCCAACAAGATCTGGAACGCCGCCCGTTTCCTCTTCATGAATATGGAGCGCTCCGCGGTGGAGCCTTGGGTGCCCGAGCGCTTATCGGAATTCCTGCCTCAAGCGGGGAGCGACGGCGTTCCCATTGAAGATCGCTGGATATTCAGCCGCCTCAACGACTGCGCCCAGCAGGTGAATCGCGCCATCGAGACGTATCGGTATCACGAGGCCGCGCAGGTGCTCTGGCAGTTCATCTGGCACGAATTCTGCGATTGGTACGTAGAGCTGAAGAAGCTGCGCTTCCACGAAAACTCCGGCAGAACTCCCGGATGGTGCAACATTCTGGCCGCATTCGAGAACGTGCTGCGCCTGCTGCATCCCGCCATGCCGTTCCTCACCGAAGAGCTGTGGCAGCGCTTCGTCCCGGCCGCGGATCGAGACAAGGGTGGTCGCCCGGCCTCCATCGCGCTGGCCCAATATCCGCAATACCGGCGTGAAGCCACTGATCACCCCGCCGAGCGGGAAATTGGCATTCTGCAGGAGATTGTCACCATGGCCCGTACGATGCGTACCGAAAGCAAGCTCGACCCCAAGCAGCAGCTTTCGGGCACGGTGTATTCGCGGACGGACGCGTTGGCAGTGGCGCAGCGCAACGCCGAGGCCATCCAAAGGATCGCCAATGTGAAATTGGAGTTCAAGGGCGAAGCCGCGCCCAAGGCGCCCGTGATGCGTTCTACTGCCGAACTCGACCTAGTGCTCGAAGTGCCGAAATCGCAGGAAGATGCCAAGGCGAAACGCGACGCCAAGGAAGTCGAGCAGCTCGACAAGAACATCGCCAGCCTCGATCGCCAACTGAACGACGAGAACTTCCTGGCCAAAGCTCCGCCAAAAGTCATCGAAGGCATGCGCGCCAAGCTGGCCGACTACCAAAAAAAGCGTGACAAGCTGCTATGACCCCAGTCGTGCGCATTGCGCTCGAAGAAGACATTGGCGCGGGCGACGTCACCACCCGCGCCTGCGTGCCCGAAGCGCAGCAGGCGCGCGGGCGTTTCCTGGCGCGCGAGCCGTTGGTCGTGGCGGGCCTCGGATTACTGCACGAGCTTTACGACTCGGTTGAGGTCTATAAGCGTGATGGGGACGCCTGCGTGGAAGGCGAGGTCATCGCCGAAGTCGGCGGCACGGCGCGCACGCTGCTCGAACATGAACGCGTGGCGCTCAATTTTTTACAGCGCTTGAGCGGCGTCGCGACGCTGGCGCGCCAGTTCGCAGACGCCGTCAAGGGCACCGGCTGCCGCGTGCTCGATACCCGCAAGACTACACCCGGCCTGCGCGCGTTGGAGAAAGCCGCGGCGGCTGCGGGCGGCGTGACCAACCACCGGATGGGACTCTACGACGCCGTCCTCATCAAGAACAACCACATCGCTGCCGCAGGCGGAGTCCGCAACGCCATCGAGCGCGTCCGATCGAGCGGGCTCGATATCGAAATCGAAGTCCGAACCCGAGCCGAACTCCAGGAAGCTCTCGATGCCGGCGCCCATCACCTGCTTCTTGACAACCTCACGCCCAGGGAAGCCGCCGACTGGATCCACGAAATCGCCGGGCGCGCCCGCGTCGAACTCTCCGGCGGCATCAATCTGGCCACGGTACGCGCTTACGCCGAGACGGGCGCCGACTTCGTCTCCGCCGGCGCGGTCACCCACTCTGCACGGGCCATGGACATCAGCTTCCGCCTGGAGCTCGTGGGGCATGATTTATCTTGCCCGCCGGGCGAACGCCCCGCCGAACTTTCATGATTCCTCTCGACATTGGCCGCCTCTGCCGCGCCGATGTGGCGCGGGCACACGCACCGATAGGGCGAGCGAAGCTCGCCTCTGGAGATTGGGGGCGAGCGAAGCTCGCCTCTGGAGATTGGGGGCGAGCGAAGCTCGCCTTGGGCAAGCTAAAGCATGCCCCACATCCGGTACACGTGGCGACAGGCGAAACGCCAAGCGGAGCGGGAGCATGATCCCCCTCGATATCGACCGTCTCCGCGGCGCCTTCCCCACCCGCGCCATCCACTACCACGAGTCCATCGACTCGACCATGACCGAGGCCGCCAGCCTTCCCATCGGCGACATCGTCCTCGCCGAGGAGCAGACCGCCGGACAGGGCCGCCACGGCCACTCCTGGCACTCCGCCGCAGGCGACGGCATCTATTGCTCGATCGTTCTCCCGCAATCGCCCCTCCTCACGCTCGCCCTTGGCCTTGCCACCCACACCGCCATCTTCGAAGCTACCGGACTGGTCTGCGACCTTCGCTGGCCCAACGACCTCATGCTGGCCAATCGCAAAGTGGCCGGCATCCTGGTGCAAGCCGTGGGAGGCAACGCCATCGCCGGTATCGGCGTCAACGTCAACCAAGCCGATTTCCCCGCCGATGTCGCCGAACTGGCGACTTCCCTGCGGCTCGCCGCCGGCCGGCCGCTCCATCGCGAAGAAATCCTGCTTGCTCTACTTCCTGCGATCGACGCTATCGTCCCACTGGAGAAGTCCGCGATCCTCGCATCCTTCACACATCTTTCCAGCTATGCTTCCGGCAAGCGCGTTGAAGTGCAGATGCCTGAGGGCATTCTCGAAGGCACAACTATCGGGCTCAACTCCGATGGATTCCTTATCGTGCGGCGGCGCGACGGAACCGATACTCTAATCGTTGCAGGAGGCGTACGTGCTGCTCGCTCTTGACGCAGGCAATAGCAACATCACCATCGGCGCTTTTGACAGGAACAAACTGCTCTGCCAGTGGCGCCTGCGCACCGTTCACGAGCAGACCGCCGACGAGTGGGGCATCCTGCTCCGCAATCTCTTCTCGCCGGTGGGCCTCGACATCTCCGCCGTCGACGGCATCATCATTTCGAGCGTGGTGCCGCCCATCGACTCCACGCTCGCCTTCATGGCCGAGCGCTATTTCCACACCACCCCGATGTTCGTCGGTCCGCGCACCGATCTCGGCATCACTATCAAATACGACAACCCGTTCGAAGTCGGCGCCGACCGTCTGGTGAATGGCGTGGCCGGATTCCATAAATACGGCGGACCCTGCGTTATCGTGGACCTCGGCACCACCATCAACTTCGACGTCATCTCCGCCGCCGGCGAATATCTCGGCGGTGCCATAGCAGTCGGCATCGGCATCGCCATCGAAGCGCTCTTCAGCAAGACCGCGCGCCTGCCGCTAGTCGATTTCCGCCCACCCAAAGACGTCGTGGGCACCAATACGGTGAATAGCATACGGTCGGGCCTTTACTATGGCGCGATCGGCATGATCGACGGCATTCTCGAACGCATGGTCGAAAAGATGGGACCCGACACGGCGCTGGTGGCCACCGGCGGCCAGGCGTCAATGATCGTCAACGGCTCGCGCTATCTCAAGACGGTCGACGAACATCTGACACTCGAAGGACTGGCGATGATCTGGGAGCGCAATCACCCGCTTTGAAGGCTGCTGCCGGCGCCGCTGCGGGGCGACAATAATTCAGGCGATGCCTACACGGAAGAAGAACGTCGGGATTAAGCGGCAGAGTGCTGATAGAGCCATCGCCGCTTTGGTAGAACGCGCCAAAACAGTGGATGCCGACCCGCAATACCTATACGGAGTATCTCGCCTGGCAGTCTTCGGATCGTACCTCACCGGCAAGGAGAAGCTCGGCGACATCGATATCGCGGTAGAGCTTGGCCCTAAAGAGCGTCACCCTCCGACCCATTGGAAGCTGGTGGAGGAGCAGCGGCAGGCAGCCCCGCGCGGGAATATGATCGAGCAACTCTATTGGCCGGAACAGAGAGTTATCACGGCGCTACGCGGCCGGCACCCGGCCTTCAGCCTCCATACTTATGACGAGTTAGAGCGGATGGAAGAGAACTTTGACACTCGTTCCAAGCTGATCTACCGTAACGAGGCCTTCGATCGCAAGACTTTCTTCGAACATATTTGAGCCGCACCGGGAGGATAGTAGCATTCTAAATTACTTCAATTATTTCACCGAGATTGAGGAGCATTTCCAGCGCGCCCGCGGCACCAGTTTGTTCCTGCTCTCGCCGCTCGATTGGGCGCTGGTGGAAAGCTGGAAGAATTCCGAAGTCCCTCTGGAAGCCGTGCTCCGCGGCATCGACGCGGCATTCGAAAAGTGGCGCGGGCGCAAGGTGAAAACCCAAATGGTGAATTCACTTGCCTTTTGCGCCCAGGCAGTCCTTATGGAAGCCAAGATCATGGTCGAAGGCGCGCCCGCCCGTCCCCGATCGGAGTCAGCCCCGCCTTTCACCGTCGACGAATTGCGCGCCTATCTGGAAAGCAACGCCGCCGCGCTCGACGCTGCCCACAGTCCGACCGCCGAATCGCTCCGCAAGCTCGCCGCAGAGGCCGACCGGCATTACGCCGACCTGGAAGCGCTCGAGCAGCACCTCACGGTGCTCGAAGAGAAAATGATCGCCTCCGCCCGCACGCAGCAGAGCGAGGAGCAAGCCCTCGAATCGCGCCGCGAGCTCGATCGGCAGCTCCGCCCCTATCGCGGAAAAATGACCGCCGACCAGCTTTCCATGCTGGAAAGACAATACCTCGAACGCCACTTGCTGGAGCAGTCGAACTTGCCGCGCTTGAGTCTGTTTTATATGCGGTGAAAAATTGATAAAGTTCGTACTGAGCCGTGACCGGCAAGGGAGCGGCGCTTTTCAAATGACGGAGCATCTGAGTGCGGAAGAATTGCAGGGCTATATCGCCCGCAACCTGGGAGCCGAGGCGCTAGCGGTTGCCGCCGAGCATCTGGCCGCCTGCCCGGCATGCCGGGACCGCGCCGCATCCCTGACCCCTCCGTCGCACCTGACGAAAGATCAGTTCGTGGCTTACGCGGAGGGACGTTTGAAAGACCTACCCGCACGCATTCACATCCTGGAATGCACCGCATGCCGCGTGGAAGCTACGGACCTCCGCCAAGCAGCGGATCTTCAGAAGGCGCCGTCACCAAAGATTTCCCGCTTCTGGTTGACCTTGACGCTTGCCGCTTGCCTTGTCCTCATCACGCTTTTGCTTGTGCTGAGGAGGACGTGACGCGAATAGACCGCATAACAAGCTGGGATGGCTCGAAATGCCGGTTCACTTTTTGACCTTCTATATGTACCTGGCCAAAATCCTTCGCTGATTCGCATATCGCGAAAATCCAGAGAAACGCGGTCCGCAGCTGGCTGCGACTCGAGCCGCGGCCCGAAATCCTGTCTTTGGCGACGAACCCGGTCTCAAGGAGTATTGCCAGGAGTTTGCCCTGAGCCGCGTCCCGGATCGGTTGGAAGTGATAGTTGAGCAGCTTTCTCGCCGACCATGGTTTCCGCGAGTGCCGGGAAATACGGCGATCTACTCCGGGCATCGTCTATAAGCGAGCCAGGTGCCCCGTCACTCGTAGCGCAGCGCGTCAATCGGATTGATCCGCGACGCCTTCACCGCGGGGTAGATCCCGAACACCACGCCCACGAATACCGACACGCCGAAAGCGATCACCACCGATGCCGTCGTCACAATCGTCTTCCACTCCGCGGTGCGCGCGATCAGCCACGCCAGGAAGAAGCCGAAGAGGATCCCGAGCAGTCCGCCGCCCATCGAGATGAGCACCGATTCCGTCAGGAATTGCCGCACGATGTCGAACCGCCGCGCGCCCACCGAGCGCCGGATGCCGATCTCGCGCGTCCGCTCCATCACCGTGGCCAGCACGATGTTCATGATCCCGATGCCGCCCACGAGCAGCGAAATCGCCGCGATCGCCACCATCACATACGTGAAGATGGTCTGGGTGCGTTTTTGCTGCGCCAGCAAAGCTGCGGGAATGGTGACTGAGTAATCCTGCACCTCATGGTGCGTTTGATTCAGCACCGCCGTCACCACCTTCGCCACCTCCACGCTATCGGCTTCCTCCCGCAGACGCATTTCGATGCCGTCGAGATCGTCCTTCTGGCTGGCGCTGCTGTCCCAGAAGCGGTATTGGAATGTATTAAGCGGGATGTAGATCAGGTTGTTTATGTCCTGCATGGACCCGCCGCTCGAACTGGCGCCGGCCATGAGCTGTTCGCTCAGCACGCCCATGACCTCAAGCCATGTGTCATTTACCTTGATGAATTTGCCCGTGGCCGGCGCATACCCCAGCAGATTCACTTTGGCCGATTCGCCGAGCACACATACCGTGGAACTGGCGTCGTCGTCCGCCTGCGAAAAGAACTTGCCTTCCGCCACGTGCAGGCTGTGAATCGCCGCGTAGCTGGAATTTACGCCGTACAACTCCGGCATGTTCTTAGCGGGTTTGGGGAGCACCTGCCCGGGATGCATGCTTCGGCGCGCGGAGAGCAGCTCGATCGATTCGATATTGGTGCGCAGAATGCGCAAATCGCGCTCCGACAACCCCGGCGACGATTTCCGCCGCTGCATGAACTCCTCGCGGCTGGCGGTAGGCCGCGCATCCACCAGGACGTTGCGGACGCCCAACTGCTCTATGAAGCGTAGCGACTCTTCTTTTGCGCCCGATCCGATGGCCAGCATACCGATGACCGAGCCGACGCCGAAAACAATGCCGAGCGCAGTCAGCAGAGTTCGTGTTTTCTGCGCGCGCAGATTGCCCAGCGCCTGGCGAATGTCGGACGAGAGCCGAGCGCCGGCCAACGTCAGCGCGATCAGCACGGCCGCCAACAGCACGCCCTGAAACCAGGTAATCGAGATCATTTCTGGAGAGCCTTCATGGCCCCGCTCGATTGCGCGGCTGGTCTGTTCTGTTGCTCGGGATTCGACATCGCCACCACTTCGCCCTCTTTGATTCCGGTGATTACCACCTGGCTTTCGCTGCGGCTGACCATGGTTACATCGCGCGGTTTGAATCCTTCCGGCGACCGCTGGTAGACGAACGTTTTGCCGCCACTTTCGAACAGCGCCTGCGACGGCAGCCAGGTTACGTTATCCATTACCTGAGTGGTGATCACCATATTCGAGGTGAGGCCCGGCCGCATTTCGGGCGCGGCTTCCTCCAGAGCGATGCGGCAATCGAAATGGCGGTCCCACGCCGCGCCGGTTGTCCCACCCAGCATCTTTACGTGCCCGCTGAATGTTTTTCCCGGAAGCGCTACCAATGTGAGCGAGACCTTTTGGCCCTCGGAGAGATGGCCGCGGTCGAGCTCGCCGATATTTGCCGATACTTCCCAATTCTTGAGGTCTAAAATTTGCGCAATGGGCATACCGGCGTAAACCGTGTCTCCAAGTTGGATGGTGGGAAACGTCATTCCCTCATACCAGAAGAACTGGTTCCGCGTGTTGTTCTGCAGACTCACATACCCGGCGGTCTTGGCCTTCACCACCATGTTATCGATGATCTTACGATTCATTTCAGCGGTAACTTTGGCCTTGTTCTGATTAGCCTGCTGTACCTTGACCGCGGCCACCAGATTATCGTTCTTGTTAGTCAGGTTCTGCTTCGCCTGCGCCAGCCGCTTGCCGGCTGCTTCAAGCGTAATTTGGTTCTCACGCGCCTGAATCGCGGCCAGGACAGCGTTGCTGCGCACATTCAGCTCCGCGATTTTGACGTCCGACTCCGCCTGCAAAATCGCGTAGCGATTCTCCTCGTCGCCGGCATCGGCCGCCGCCTGCGCCTGAATTACCTGCTGGTCGGCCTCGGCAAGATCGGCTTCCGCTTCACGCAGGTTGTAGTCTTGCAATGTGGTGTCGAACTCCACGACCGTGTCGCCCGGGCTAATCTGCTCGCCGGGGGAGCGAAGAAAGGTAACCGCGGTGGAGTCGGCGCCCAGCGGCGGCACGACAATCATTTCGGAATTGCCACCCTGTAGTTCGCCGCGCGCCGATACGGCGATACTGACTTTCCCGCGGCGTACGGAGGTGGTGGGTATCTCTACGGCCGCAGTGGTGTTCGTCACCCGGATCAACCGCATGGCACCCCACGCGAGTGCGCCTAACACGGCAAGCGATACCACGAAACCGAGCACACGCGCCTTCATTTCTTGGGCGCCTCCTTCTCGATGTCCTTCAAGGCAACCACCGTACCGGCTGGAATGCCGGAGATCGCCAACTCATCGGGATTGCGCGCGTCCACAGTAACCTGCACGGCGCGATAACTACCGCCGCGACGCGCGTAGACCACCGGATTTCCCGCCTTCGTGAACAACGCCCGCGCCGGAATGCTGAGTGCGTGCGGAATCTTATTAACCACGATGTCCATACCGCCGTTCATGCTGGGCCGCAAGCGCGGGTCGGGATGCAGGATTTGTGCCGACGCTCGAAAATTCCGCGTGGGAGGAAACTCGTTCATGGAAACTTCCGCCAGCGGCGAAATCTGGCTTAGCTTTGCGGGCAGAGTCAATTCCGGCAAAGCGTCCAATTTGACTATGACCTCCTGGCCAACCGCGATGCGGCCGCGGTCGATTTCTTCGATCTTTCCCTCGAGTCCCAAGGTGTTAATGTCTGGAATTTCTCCCAAACCCATGCCGGAATATACGTTATCCCCAATTTTGTAAGGTTTGGCATCGCTCCCGAACGATCCCTGATAGTTCAACTGAAAGGTGAGCAGGCCGCTGCCTGGCGCTTTAATTTCCATTTGCGCGATGCGGGACTGCGAGAGCTCCACATCAGCTTTGGCTTGATCGCGCAGGCGCGTCAGCGAGGCCATTTTGGATTGATCAGCGGCGCGGTGCAGATCCACAGTTGCCTCCTCCGCCTTGAGCTTTTGTTCGGCCACCTTTTCCGCGATCTGCGATTCCTCACCGTCGATGGGGCTCTTGAGCGTCTTCATGGTCACATCGAGCTTGGCTGTCTCCACGGCGTACTGCGCGTCGGAAAGATCGCTTTTATCCTGCTCGACGGTGATGCGGGCCTGCGCGACCCACTGGTCCAGCGAAGCCTGGGCCGATTGGAGTGCGGCCTGCTTTTGCGCCAGTTGTTGTTGCGCCTGGCTGGAATCGAACTTTATGATGGGCTCGCCCTGCTTGACCGCCTCGCCGCCCGGCGCCATCCAGGCAATGCGCAGATTGGGGACAACCGGCGCATAAAACTGCGTCGAATGGCTCGCATCCAGTTCGCCCCGGCAACGCACTATTACCAGAAACTCGCCCTGCCTCACCTGGATGGACGGTATCTCGTCACCCGTCTGCACGCGCCGCATTCGGTAAACTCCGGCAGCCACGCCTCCGCCGGCCAACAGCAAGAGGAACACAACCACCCAAGATCGCAGCCGCCTTCGGCGCGCAATGCTGCCTTTTCCCGCGGGAACTGGCGCCGGCGCGACTGCCGGTACGCTCGCCGGCGCGGGACTCACTTCGTACCGCCCTTCGGCACCGTCGCCGCAATCACCAGCGCAGCCGAAAGATCCGGGAGAAGGCGGGAGTCGCTGCGTTCGATTCGAAACACCGCGGTAAACGTCTTGATGGGGCTTTCCACAGCGGAAGCCGCCACCGGGCTGGCGAATTCCAGATGCGCCGGCAAGGCGAGATCGGGGTAAGCGTCCAGAAAAACTGTGGCGTGGATACCGGCCACGATGGCGGTGATATCCGGCTCGCCCACACTGCACTTCACCAGCATCTCGGTGGGGTCGAAGATACTCACCAACGCCATTCCACGATAGAGCTGGTCGCCTTCCTGCGCGTGTCCAAAGGAATTCCCCCGGTAAGTGTTCTCCAGGGCCACCATCCCGGCGAGCGGGGCTTTGACTTGCAACTTCACTATATTCGTCTGCGACCGTTCCATCGCCACTCTTTGGCGGTCGCGCTGCAATTCCAGAATTCGCAGCGCCGCCAGATCGGCCCGATCGTGAAGGGCGTTGGATTTCTTGAGGCTCTCCACGTGAATTGCGGCGATGCGCGCCTTTTCCTCATTGGTGAGACGCTGGATCTCGCTTAGCACCGGTCCTTTGCGCAGCTCGATCTGCGCGGTGGCCAGATCGGCTTCCGCTTGCCGCAGATCGGTAGCACGCTTCTCCGTATCGGCGCGGTTCTGGGCGCGCTTCTGGTCGGCCTGGTGACCGAGATCGTCGAACTTGGCGTTGGCGTCGCGCGCGGCGTCCATCTGCGTGGTGGCATCGAAGCTGGCGATGGGATCGTCCTTTTCCACGTGCTTGCCATTGGGGACGATGTGGGTGAGCGTCATCTGATTGTATTGACCGGTAATTTGCGGCACCAGGATCTTGGTGGCATGCACCGCTTGTACTACACCGGTAAGACGAATCTCACGTTTGATTTCCGGCGGCTGGGCGTCGCCGGACGTCGACGCCGCATGGGTCACCTTCGTAGGGAAAGTACCGCAGGAAGCGAGTAAGCACAGATACAACGCCGCAGCGAACCGGATGGCCACACGTTGCCTCATTATGAGTCTCGCTAAGGTTAGACGCCGGAATGTTAAATGTGGTTGATACGATTTTAGGGAATATGGCGAAAAAGAGCGCGGGACTGCTGCTGTATCGGGACGGCGTCGGCAGCCTGGAAGTCCTTCTGGTGCATCCAGGAGGGCCGTTTTGGGCACGTAAGGACGACGGCGCCTGGTCGATCCCCAAAGGCGAGTTAGAGGATGGAGAAGATCCTTTACTCGCCGCCAAACGCGAGTTTGAAGAGGAAACCGGTGGTCGGCCGGACGGTGAGTTTACTCCGCTACAGCCGATTAAACAGCCGGGCGGTAAGTTGGTCAATGCGTGGGCACTCCGCGCCGACTTCGACACCGCGAGGCTCAAAAGCAACACCTTCTCCATGGAGTGGCCGCCGCGCTCGGGCCGCCACTCGGAGTTCCCCGAGGTGGACCGGGCTGCCTGGTTCAGGCTCGATGAGGCGCGGCGGAAGATATTAAAAGGTCA
>Ga0302326_10004599_pt1 | contig 31881 bp, 33 predicted proteins | sample Palsa_T0_3_FD_202264 | JGI IMG/M metagenome (GOLD analysis project Ga0302326, IMG submission 202264) | Peat permafrost microbial communities from Stordalen Mire near Abisko, Sweden - Palsa_T0_3 | ecosystem: Environmental > Terrestrial > Soil > Palsa > Peat permafrost | place: Sweden: Abisko...
GACGTGCGCTCGCTCGCAGGCCCGGTTCTCGACGTTAACGTGCCCGCGGGCCTGTGCATCGTCCACGAAGGCCGCGCGATCGGAACGTTCTTCGTGATCCGCTCGGGGAGCGCCGAGCTCTGGCAAGACGATCGCAGGCTCCGCACGATCGGCGTCGGCGACTGCTTCGGCGAGATCGACCCGGCGTCGAACGAGCCTCAGGCGGTCAGCGTGATCGCAAGCTCTCCGATGCGGCTGCTCACCTTCAGCGCGTTTGGAATCGATCAGCTCTGTGCCGCGATCCCGAACGCGCGCGAGCGGATCCTCGCCTCGCTGCCGCAGGAGTCCGTCGAGGAGCCCTTCTCGTCGGCCTGCGCGGCTTGAACCCACCCGCGCGGCGTCACGCGCGGCGCGTGAGCGCCCGCCGCCCGCAGGACCCGTTGACTCATCAACTATAATCGTCGGCATGGCGACTAAGAGCTTCACCGGATTGCGCGGATCGTCCCTCGAGGCATGGCGGAGCTACCTCCAGAGCCAGCGCTCGATTCTGCGCGAGCTCGACGCCGATCTCGTGGCCGGTCACGGCCTGACAGCGCGCGATTACGAGGTCCTCCTGTACCTCGCGCAGGCTCCCGACTGCAAGCTGCCGATGTCGGCGCTGGCGGAGAGCACGATGCTCACCCGCTCCGGAGTCACGCGGCTGATCGACGGGCTCGTCACGACGGGACTGATCGAACGCGCCTCCTGCGCGAGCGACGCGCGCGTCTCCTACGCACGCCTCACCGACGCCGGCCTCGCAAAGCTCCGCGACGCCGGCCGGACCCACATCGCCGGGATCCGCCGTCTGTTCCTCGAGCACTTCAGCGCCGAGGAGATCGAGCAGCTCGCGCAGCTCCTCGGGAAGCTCCCCGGAGCGCCCGGCGCCGGGACCTGCTCAGTCGACTGACGGCTTCGCCCCGTCCACGCCCGCTCCGCGCGACGCGCCACGCAAGTAAGACCCGACCGAGGCCCGCACCTCGCGATGATACTTGACTGCACAATCATTGCCGTGCTATAGTTGCCTCCTCAATCGTTTAGAAACAGAGGAGCATGAATGTCCGATACGAGGATCCTGGCGATCTCGGGCAGCCTCCGTAGCGCGTCACACAACACTGCCCTGCTGCGGGCGGCAGCCGAGCTCGCGCCCACCGGGGTCGAGGTCGAGCTCTACGACGAGCTGGAAGAACTGCCCCCATACAACGAGGACCGAGACCTCGACATCGTCACGCCGGTCGCCGCGCGACTGCGCGAGCGGATCGCGCAGGCCGACGCGGTCCTGTTCGCGACCCCCGAGTACAACGGCACGGTCCCCGGCCAGCTCAAGCACGCCGTCGATTGGGGCTCGCGCCCGCGGGGCAACGGCGCGCTCTGGGGCAAGCCCGTCGCGGTGATCGGAGCGAGTGCGGGCGAGCACGGCGCGCTGTGGGCTCAGGCCGACCTGCGCAAGGTGCTCGGCATCGCCGGCGCGCGAGTACTCGAAGCGTCCGCCGTCGTGGTCGGTAAGGCCGCCGAGCGCTTCGACGCCGCAGGAACGCTGGTCGACGAGGACACGCGCAGCCAGCTGATCGCCATCGTCGCCGAGCTCGCGGCAGACGCCCGACCGCTGCAGGCCGCGGCGTAGCCTGACTGTCTGCCATGGCGATCCACCCTGACGCCAACATTGGCACCGTCCGTCTGACGGTCGCCGACCTCGCGCGCTCGCGTTACTTCTACGAGCGCGCGCTCGGCCTGCGGGCGACCGAGCGCGACGACGCGAGCCTGGAGCTCGGCGTCGACGGCGAACCGCCGCTGATCGAGCTGACCGCCGACGCCGCGGCTCCCTCGCCCCCGCGCCGCGTGACCGGGCTGTTCCACCTCGCCGTCCTGCTGCCGTCGCGTCGCGACCTGGCTGTGGCGCTGCGCCGCCTCGCCGAGGCGCGGGTGCCACTGGACGGCGCCTCGGACCACCTCGTCAGCGAGGCGCTCTACCTCCACGACCCCGACCGCAACGGGATCGAGATCTATCGCGACCGCGCGCGCGAGCAGTGGCCCCACGTCGGCGGCAGCCTGGAGATGGCGACGCTGCCTCTCGACATCGACGACATCCTGACTCAGCTCCCGCCGGGGAGCGCGAAGGATGCGTTCGCCCCGGCGGGGACGCAGATCGGCCACGTCCATCTGCAGGTTGCCGACCTCGATGCAGCCGAGGAGTTCTACTCCGGCGTGCTCGGGTTCGACGTCACGGTCAAGGGGTACGCGGGCGCGCTGTTTGTGTCCGCCGGCGGCTACCACCATCACATTGGGCTCAACACCTGGCAGAGCCTCGGCGCCGGCGCTCCGCCGCCGGGTGCGATCGGCCTACGCTCGTTCGAGATCGCGCTCCCGGATGCCGACGAGCTCGACCGCGTGCTCGAGCGCGTGAGCAAGGCGGGCATCGACGCCGATCGCTCCGACGGCACCGCCCTCCTACGCGACCCGTCGGGCAACGTCGTGCGCCTGCTGGCGCGCTGATGGGGCGCCTCGATGGGGCGCCTCCCGCCCTAAGGGATCGGCCGGCCCCGAGTTCGCCTGGCCGCGAACGTCCCGGGACGCTGACGCTAGGCTAAGGGCCCCGGCGACGTGGCGGAGTGGCTACGCAGCGGCCTGCAAAGCCGTCTACACCGGTTCGATTCCGGTCGTCGCCTCTTGCTTGGGTGAAGGTCCCCGGCTCCTCCACTCGGAGGCCGCCGCGGTGGTCTCGATCCGCTTCTTACCTGCGGACGGCGTGAGACCCAGCGCTCCGGCTCATCCACGGCTTCCGCATACAGCTCACGAACCTGACCGAGCGCCATCAGGCGGGTACTGACCAGGCAGGCGAGCGAACCGCTGAGCATCTCTGACCGCGCTGCTTGCATGCGCGATGAGTACTCGTTCCGCCTACCCGGGAGCGAGGCTATACTCGCGCCATTCGCGGCTGTAGCTCAGTTGGCTAGAGCGTCTGCTTGCCATGCAGAAGGTCGAGGGTTCGAGTCCCTTCAGCCGCTTCAGGGAAGCCCCGCAAATGTGGGGCTTTTCGTTTTTCCTAGCACCGTTCGGCGCCCGAAATCTCATTTTGTACAACACTTTTGTACAACAAACGGCGTCGCGGCCGGACAGACCTTCTGCGCGCCATGCAGAAGGTTAGGAGTTCTCTCGTCGCCGGGCAGGGACCGACTGGCGCGCCCGGGAACGACCGCGTAGCGACTCGCGCGATCGATGGCAAGGGCTTGGTCGCCAGCGATGGCGTCCCACCGCCTGGGGCGGCCCTCCGAGCCCGCCGAGATCACGCGGAGGCAACGGCGAGCCACGGACACCGCTCGGCGTGATACCGCAAGGCGCGAGGCGCCACGGCGCTCCCCTACGCGGTGTCCGCCGGCACCGACGTTCGGATTCGTGGCGAAAAGACTCAGCCGCTGACGGCGCACTGGCGGCTCCCTTGTCGCCCGCCCGATGCGTCACAGCTTGGCGGCGGGACGCCGAATCAACCCCCCTGCATTTGCCTCCATTCTCGACGCACGCTGGCATGGGACCACTGCGGTTCGCGTAGCTATGGTCCACTCTCGTGCATCCATCGATCACCATCCGTCCGACACGCAACGGGACCGAAACCGTCATCGAGGTGGATGGCTGGCCGGGACACGGCTATGGAGGATGGCGTGTTTACACGCCCGGACGGACACCGAAGGACGCTCGGAATGCCGCCGTTTGGGACGCACGCGATCTCGCTGCGACCGCCCGACGCCTTCGAGACTACCTTGGCGTGTCCTCGGGCGCACGCAAGGGTCGTGTCATCACAGCGTATGGCTGGCATCGCTTCCAAAGCAAAGTCGCCGTAGCGGAGCTACTGCTACATGTCGACGGGCACAGGCCGCTACAGATCCAGCGCTTCAACGCCTCTACCGAGCTAATTGAGCGAGATCGCTATGCCGTCAGGAGCTTCCTCGTATCCTGCGCCGTCGACATCGCAAGAGAGCTGCAAGTCACTGCTGGTATTGATCTTGGTTGGCTTGATTGGCGCGTCGACCAGAAGCACGCCGCCGACGTACTAGCAACCGCGCCAGGATTCGTCATCGACCATGCTCGTGCGCGGCGCCGGAACAAGGGTACCTGGGTGATCCTCAGGCGACGCGACTAGAAGCTAGCCGGAAGACGACCTTCGGCCGTCTTCGCCGCCGGCCAATTGTCTATGGCGGCTTGCGCATAGCTTGCGGAGCTCGGGCTCATGTGCGCGGAGGCAGCCTGCAGCGCCTCTAGCCCATCGTCGCGTTCGGCGTGCGCGGGCACGGCAGGGACGACGGCGGAAAACAGCTGACTTAGGAACGTGAATCTCATCGTGCACAGCCCTTTCAAAGGGAGTATCGACCTAAGTATGCCCAATGTTGACTCGCGTTACAGCATTTGTAGACCGTGTTCGTCTCCTTGTCGGCCTCGGATTGCCCGCTCTCTTGCCGCCGCTAGCGCCTTTATCGTGGCGTAGCGTCTGATATTCTGGACTAATACTGAGATTTCGGGAATGGGAGCCTTGAGCAATGCGGAATCTTTTGCCTTTTACCCATGCTGATCAGGTGGGCGAAGGGATCCCGTTCATCGACTATCTGGACCGGATAAGCGGGGGAGATCGGCTACTGCGGCAACGCCAGCTCGCGTTCATCCACGAGTGGGATTATCTCGTCGATCACCTCGGGCGAAGCCCCACAGCAGCCGAATACGGGGAGCGATGGCGCACGCCGCGCTCAACGGTGTATGCGCTCCTCAAGGAGTTCCGCAGACTCTTTCCCGGACAAGACGAACCCACCGCGATCTGTCAAGAGATCTGGGCCGGAGTCGGGGCTCAGCAACACGAAGCTCCATTCGGGTGGGTGGACATGGAACGGGTGCGCATCGTGCCCAACGTGACCATCCCAGCAGCTTGAGCGTTCGCCCTTCAGATCAACCGGGTCTTCGTCGAGCGAGCTGGTGTCGATGTACAACCGGGATAGCGCAGCTGCCGCGGAGGTTCCAGACATCAATCGGGCGGGAAATCGGATCGCTTGCCTCCTATAGAGCTGTGAGGAAGCAAATCGATCCAGGAGAACCGTGTGTCCGAGCACAAGAAAGACATCGAGATCGTAGTTGTCGTATCAGGCCAGCCCGAGCGCATCAGGATCCACGTTCATCAGACGCTCGAGCACCTCGTCCACGAGGCGCTGCGCCGAAGCGGGAACGCCGGCCAGCCGCCGTCGGACTGGGACCTGAGGACGGAGGACGGTCGTCTTCTCGACCAGAGCGTGACTGTTGCGGCAGCCCACATCCACGACGGGATAACGCTCTTTCTTAGCCCCAAGGCCGGCGCGGGCGGCTGACAGGCGATGGTGGTCGTCGACCCTGGCGTCACGCGCCGAAAGTTCGAGCGCGAGCTGGAGCTCTGGAGCGAGAACGAGGAGGCCTATCGCCGGCGTGGCTGGATTCTGCTGGGCCAGCACGACCTTGAGGTCGACGTGGGCTTCCTCGGGAGGCTTCCGATTGGCGGCCAGCAGATCCCGGCGATGACCGCCTGCATCAGGATCGACTTCACCAACTACGACCTCTGGGCGCCGGGTGTTGAGTTCATCGATCCATTCACCGGCGAGTTCGCTGCGCCGGTCGTTCAGGCCCTCGTGGACAGTGAGGAGGGCCCGCGCGATTTGCTGGTCCATAGTCATCCGGAGACGAACCGGCCATTCTTCTGCGTTCCGGGCATCCGGCAGTACCACGAGCATCCGCAGCACTCGGGAGACTCGTGGTTGTTGCACCGGAAAACGGGTGATGGGAGCCTTGCGACGATCTGCGATCGCGTCTGGCGGGCGATGGCGAGGAGTGTGCTCGGCATCCACGTCGAGTTTCAGACGCTGCCGGGTCAGGTCAAGTTGCAACTGCGGGTCGCAAGCGCGCCGGGCGAGGTGGCGCCCACGATGTGGGAGCAGGCCGAGCAGGTCGAACGTGCGGCGCGTGCCGCTCAGGCCGGGATTGTGCTCCCACAGGGTGGTCAGCAGCTGCCGCCGCAGTTCCTCAAGGCGCTAGGCATCGCTCCAGCGCCGCCCCAAGGGGGGAGTTCGTGACACTGGCCGCAGTGGAGGAGTTCGTCGTTCCGTTGGAGCTTGTCGATCAGACGCTCGAGCCGTTGCAGGAGGCAGGCCGCCAGGGCTACGAGGCGTTCGTCTTGTGGGGCGGGCGACTCCTCGGCGCCAATCGTCGCTTCAAGTTCGTGTCGTCCTACTTCCCGACCCAGACCACGAGCCAGGGGAAGGAGGGGCTGCTGGTAGTGGTGGATGGCGAAGCGCTATTCCGTGTCAACCGGGCCTTCTACAAGCACGGCTTGACACTTGCCGGACAGGTGCACAGCCACCCGACCGACGCCTACCACTCGGACACCGACGACGCCTATCCCCTAATGACCTTAATCGGCGGCATCTCCGGCGTTGTTCCGGACTTTGGCAAGGGAGGCCGCGCCCGGCTGGACGAGTGGGCGTGGTATCGGCTTGTCCGCCAGGGCGAATGGGCGCCTATCGGCGGGGAGACAAGGATCACGTTTCAGTGAGCTTGCCGCGGTTCCTCGAGCGCGTCGTCGACGCAACCGCCCCCCTTCTGGGTGGCTTAGACCGCGACGCCGTGAAGGCGAAGCTGGAGACGTCGTCGGTGACGTTACTGGCTGGCGAGCTCACGGAGCGCGAGCCCGGACACGCAGGGTTTCTGTTCGCTGCCAACCTCGTGGCGAGGCTCTACCCGCGCATCTGCCTCATCGGGTCCCCGGATCTTGTTCGCGAGGCAACCGCGGAGATCGTGCTCATCAACCCTCGCGCGGACGTCACGCTGTCGACCGACGAAAAGTCGAAAGCGACCCTCGGGTACGAGATCTCAGTCGATAACGGTGCTGCCGTCTCGGTGGCCGCTCGAGGCTGGAACGTCTACGTCGACCAGCCGATCGAGTGCGATCTGGACGATGACCAGGCGGTGGTGCCGGCTGCGTTGTTGGCGGCGGTACTTGGCGTCGGCGAGCTCTTCCGAATCGTGTTCGCCGACGAGCTTGGGCATCGCGGTCGATCCCAACCGGCGCCGGCGGCGTTCAACGTCGTCACCCTTGGCGCCCCGCGGGGTGCTCTTCCGACTGCGACGGACATCCCGACCGGCGAGTTCCGGCTCATCGGCGCGGGCGCGATCGGCCAGGCAGCAGCGCATACGCTCGCTCTCGCAGGCGCGCGTGGAACTCTTGTCGCGATCGACCCCGAGAAGATCACGCTGTCGAACCTGCAGCGCTACGTTTTGACGCGAGACACGGACGTCGGGAGCGTCAAGGTGGAGCTGCTGCGTGAGCGCCTAGCTAAGTCGAGCATCGATGTCATCCCTGCGCCCACCCGGTGGCACGCGGGGCTGGTCAACGCGCAGCGACCGACGCTCGTCGCGCTCGACTCGGCAGACGCGCGCGTCGGCGTCCAAGCGAGTCTGCCAGGGTCGATCTACAACGCTTGGACTCAGCCTGCCGACGTCGGCTGGTCGCGACATGAGGACTTCGGCGAAGAACCTTGCCTTGCCTGTTTGTACTGGCCCGATCGCCCCGTGCCGAGTCGGCACGAGCAGATCGCGGCAGCTTTCGGGCAACACCCACTCCGGATCCTTGCTTACCTCGTGCACCGGAACATCCCGATTGGCCTGCCGCTGCCGGCCGGCGGGATCCCTCCCATCCCCGGGCTCGAAGTGCCACCAGATGCCGCCGAACACTGGCTGGCGACGCCGCTCGTCGACGACATCGCAGCCGCCGCCGGGATTCAGGCAGGAGCACTCGCGGCCTGGCGCGATAGACCGCTGGCCGATGTCTACCAGGAGGGCATCTGTGGTGGCGCGCTACTGCACCTGAACGTCGGAGAAGCACCACGCGAGGTTCTCGTTCCGCTTGCCCACCAGTCGGCGCTGGCCGGCGTCATGCTGGCGACCGAGCTGCTGATCGCCCGGGTACCAGAGCTGCGGGCTGCGCGCCGAGCGACGGTAGAAGGCCGGTTCGATGTCTTGGCCGGCCCGTCCCAGGTGATGTCGCGTCCGCGGTCACGGACCACAGATTGCCTCTGCGCAGATGACGTCTTCCTCGAGGCCTATCGTGCATGGGTTCAAGAGCCGGGCCAGCGACGAGAGAGGGCCAGGGTCGAGTCCGAACAAATGAGGTGGCCGTAGATGGACGGTGAAGACGAGATAGACCGACTTGGGCGAGCGCTTCTGGCTCGTCTCGCAGAAGCCCCAGGGGACCAAGACTGCGCTCGCCGGTTCGACAGCCTCTACTACGAGATCGTGTGGCGCTACTTGCGTGCAAAGCACCAGGTGCTCGGGGCGCGCGTCGCGCGCTACCTCGGCGTCGTCGGGAGCATCGCGCCTCCCGTGTTGGAGGAGGAGGTCGATGAGGCCGCCCATGACGCGACAGCGACCGCACTCAGGCGAGTTCGGCAGAACGCCGCTAAGTTCGACTCGACTAGAGGAGGCCCGACGCAGTGGGTGATCGGAAGCGCCGAATACGCCTACATCGATGTCGCGAAAGAAATCGTCAACGCGCGGCGTTCCGACGCGCTCAAATTCATGGACCCGGCCGAACTGCTCGATGTCGAGGATCCCAACCAGACCACCGAGGAGCACGTGCTTCGCCAGCTGGACGATGCCGAAACCCTAGCCAACGCCGCGCATCACCTAAGCGAACAGGAATTCGCTGCACTCCGGCTCCGCGTCACGGCTGGTTACAGCAGAGCCGAAGCAGCCGAGGCGATCTTCGGAGACCCGCAGATGAAGAAGCGGATCGACGGACTCGTCGAACGCGGGGCTCGAAAACTGGCTAAAGCTTGGGCCGACCGGAGATCCTCGCAAGGAATCGCCGAAAGTACTAATTTTCCTGACCGCACTGACGATTAAGGAGGGGAAGCGATGAGTGACGACACTACCCACAGCTTGCCGGCCGATCTCGCGTCGGTGCTACGTGACCAAAGCGTGATCGTGCCTCAGGACGCTGCTGTCTTTGAGCTGATCGCCGCGTGGGCGAAGGCGCCGGCCACCACCGCCAGCGCCGAGATCACGATCGAACCCGACATGAGTCTCGTAGACATGCTGTACCGGCAGACGCAAATCGCCTCGTCGACGACCCCGGCCGGCTGCTGTTAGCGCCGTCGGAGCGGCTCCCTGGCCAGCGCTGCGGTCTTGGACGCGTGGCGGATCGCGTTCGAGTTGGACGTGACGATGTCTGGGTGTAATCTCGGCGATTGGCGACCTGACGGCGTCGGCCACCGCGCCGCGATCCGCGTCCACCGGACGCGTCCGTACGTATCTGAATTCCGGAGTGCGACGACAACGGACGGTTTTGTATTGCGCAGCCGGGGCTCGCCGGAGCCGATAGTGCCGGGGCGCTCGGATTCGCCCTATCTCGCGGGGCAGGCGGCCTACGTCCGCACGATCGGTTTCGTCCGCCGTTCCGCGACCGACGCGTCATCGCATCGGCGACGAGGGAGGCGCCAGCGTGCTGGCCAGCGGACAGGTCCTGCGCCAGAAATGCGACCCAGAGCTCGTGGCAGGCCGGGGTTCGCCGCGGCGGCCGCGGGTCGCCTGGCGGCTTCCTGTGGGCGCGCGCGCGGAGACGTCACCGAACACGGATGTGAGGTCATGGCCACGCGATCCGCGCGCGACGAGCACGCTGGAGCGCTCGCTTTACGTCACGCGAACCGGTTGTCTGGTTCTTACCGGGCGCGTCACGCTCCGAGCGGCAGGCCGTGCGCGTTGGTCATGGCCGAGCACGGACGCGAGGCAGATTGTCCGCGCGCGATCCCCACCCTCCCGCGCTGCCCCCCACCCTCACCTCCTTCAATGAGCTGTTTCGATCAGCCGCGGATGCGGCGGCCCTCGGCGACCATCGCGCTTGAGCTGAGCGCGGCACGGTTCGCAGCACGGAACCCGCGGGTGCTCGCGCGAGCGGCGTGTTCGCGGGTGATGGAGCGCAACCCGTCCGTGATGCGCTGGCACGGTCGGGCACGCCTTGCCCTCTGGGCGCTCCTGCGTGCGCATGACACTCCGGGCGGCCTCGCAGTAGCGCTTGGGAGTGCTCATCGCGGTCTCGGTGGTGGAGCGACATACGGTCGGTGACGCGCGGTCGCGGCCAGGCACGCCGGCTTCTTCGGGGGTGCTGGTCGAGGCCGGCCGGGTCAGTCCGGGCGTCGGGGCCAGCGTCGCGGGGGTTCGGTGGTGGGCGTCGCGGGTTTCTCTTGGGGTCTGGCCGGTCCCGCGGATTCGGGGTCGTGGGGCTGGCTGGTGGGGCCGTCGGCGGCGGGTTGTGGTTCGGTGAGCTGTGTTGGGCTGGTGGGGATGCGGGCGGTGTCCCCGAGCGTTTGGAAGTGGTCTGTGAGGCGGTCGAAGATTCCGTCGTCGTTCTGGCGGCGGAGCGAGAGGAGTGCCGGCACGCCGGGGTCGGCGAGGGGGATGGTGAGCAGCATCGTGTCGCCGGCACGCAGGAGCGCCGGCGCGGACCGGACGGCAGCGATTCGCAGCTCGACGCCCTCCTGTCCGATCAGCGGTCCGAGCTGGGGTAGTGGCGTGGCGGTGAGCACTCGAACCTCGCTGCCGTCGAGCGCGCGGTGGTGGAGTGTGTCGAGGAGGCCGGGGATGAGTAGGAGCGCGCCGGTGTCGTTCTCGAGCACGTCGATTCGCTGGACGGTGTCGGCGAGGATGGTGACGGGGTCTGGGGCGCCCGGGTCGCTGGTGCGTCCCCACGAGCCGGTCACTTCTGCGGTGCCCGGTCGATCGCTCGGGCCGGGGTCGGCCGGTGGTGGAACGTCGTGGGGCCAGAGCTCGTGTTCGGTGAGGTCGAGCGCGCGGGCGACGGTCTGGCGGTGGCGGGGGTAGGGGGTGCGCCCAGCGACCCATCGCTGCACCGTTTTGGGGTCGACGTTGATGATGGCGGCGAACTGCTCGACGGTCAGGCCGGCGTGGCGCAGCGCGTTCTTGAGGTGTTGGTTAGCCATCTCGGGCACGCTCGATCCGGGTCGAGGAATGTGGTCGCGTGCAGGCATGTTCTCAAAGTCGTCCCAAGTCGTCCCAGGACGTCTTGCGAGACGTCCCAAGATGCCCTTGCGCCGTCCCGGGGTGATGTCGCATGGTGCCGGGCATGGCAGTCAGCGCCCTGCAGATCAACGATCGACCGGCCGGGATCCCGCGTTCGGGGTTGACACGCGATGAGGTGATGACCGCGTTGGAGGTCGCCGAGTTGTTGCACCCTGCCGGTCTCGACGGTCTACTACCTCGCTCGCCGCGGAGAGATCCCGGCGTGCCGGCTGGGGCGCGCGTGGCGGTTCCTGCGACCACGGATCGAGGACATGCTGGGCTCGTAATCGGGCTCGGTACGCGCGATCATGTCGGTGATGCCGGAGTGGGGTCCATCGCATCAGACAGGGAAAACACGTCCGGCGATGCCCGCCTGGAAGTGGATCCTGTGGGCGATCATCGCGCTCGCACTCTTCGGGATCGAGCACGGCGCCACCCGCCATGAGAGCTCGGTGAAGATCGCCGCCGGGGCCGCGTGGCTCGTCGTCTTCGCGGTCGCCGCGCTGCCCAGCACCGTGCAGCGGTGGCTGCTCAAATCGTTGCGTATCGACCACCGAGGAGTCTCGAACGGGCGGACGCCCGCCGATCCGCTGACCGCGGTCCGTCGGGCGGCACTGGCCGCCGGCGGGGTCTATCTCGGCACGGGATCCGACGGGGCGCCACGTCATGCCCGCTCTGAGCGTGCCGTGCTGCTGCTCGGGCCACCGCGGGCCGGGAAGACAAGCGGGGTGATCATCCCGGCGCTGATCGCGCACACCGGCCCCGCGGTATGCACCTCGACCAAGTCCGACGTCGCACGCGCGACCCGGCCGGCGCGCTCCCGCGGCGGGCGGACCTGGGTGTTCGATCCGACCGGCGCTGGGGGCGGCCGCGGTGAGAGCGAGGAGCTGCGCTGGTCGCCGGTGCCCGGGTCTGTGTCCTGGGACGGGGCGCTGCTGATGGGGCGGGCGATGACGAGCGGGATCGGGACCGGAACGAGCGACCGCTCGCATTGGGCCACTCGCGCGCAGGCGCTGCTCGCATCGCTGTTGCACGCCGCGGCGGTGCACGACCGCGAGATGGAGGCGGTGGTGGACTGGGTGATGCGCCACGAGATCGACGAGGCCGGGGTCCTGCTCGAGGACGAGCGCTGCTCAAGATTGGCGTTCGGGAGCCTGATCGGACTGCTCAAGACCGAGGACCGTGAGCGCTCCTCGATCTTCTCCGCCACCGCCGACGCACTCCAGGCATACACGAGCGAGAACGCGCTCGCCGCCGCGCGCGCACCGAACTTCGACCCCGAGTTGTTCGTGCGCTCCGCCGACACCGTCTACATCCACGCCCCCGCCGACGAGCAGGCCGCCGCCGCCCCGATCGTGTGCGGGCTGCTCTCAGAGATCCGCCGGGCGACCTACCGCGCGCACGCCGCCGGAGAGCTCACCCGCGGGCGAATGCTCTTCGCGCTGGATGAGGTCGCGAACATCGCGCCGCTCCAAGAGCTGCCGCAAATCGCCTCAGAAGGCGGCGGGCAGGGACTGCTGCTGCTCGCCGCCCTGCAGGACCTCTCCCAGGCGCGGGCGCGGTGGGGCGCCGCAGCCGACGGGTTCCTAACCCTGTTCGGCACCAAGCTCATCCTCCCCGGCATCGCCGACGTGCGCACACTTGAGGCGATGTCGCAGATGCTCGGCGAGTACGACCGCCAACTCGTCGCCCGCACCCGCCCCGAACCAAGCATCGCCAACGCGCTGGCCGGTGGCCGGCCGATCCCGCAGCGCACCAGGACCTACTCCACGCAGCGCACCCGCGTGCTCTCCCCCGGAGAGATCGCGAGCATCCCCGCCGGGCGGGCGCTGCACCTCGACGGAGTCCACTGGGAACTACTCACGCTCACCCCCGCACACGCAGCAGAGCCATGGCGCACACTCACCACCCCCTCGGCCTGAGCGCCCCGCGGCACCCGAAGCGGGGCGCCGTGGCGGCGTGTTCTGCCCGGATCGGCCGGGACGACTTGGGACGACTTGGTGTTCCAGCACCCAGTGCGTGGAGTGTATGCCTGGACCGGACTGCGGTAGCGCTGGCAGGGTCGGGACGGTTGGGATGCTGATCCTCGCGAAGATCACCAAGGCGTCGGCGGGCGGGTACGCCGAGTATCTCGAGGGCAAGGCGAACGCGCCTACGTTGGGCGACTACTACCTGCGGGATGGTGAGCGAACGGAGGCGCCGGGACGGTGGGCGGCCGGCGCGCAGGAGTTCGGCCTTGATCCGGGGCAGCGGGTCACGGGCGAGCAGCTCCGGGCGCTGATGGACGTCCGGCGGCCCGACACGGATGGGGAGTTGCGGCGTGCGGGCGGCACTGCTGAGGCTGTCGCGGCGATCGATGCGACGTTCTCGGCACCGAAGTCCGTCAGCGCGGTCTGGGCGCTCGCAGCGGCCGGTCTTCGCGAGCAGGTCGAGCGCGCGCACGAGACCGCGGTCGATCGTGCGCTCACCTACGCGGTCCGGCAGGTGCCGATGCTTCGCCGCAGGGTCAGCCAGGACAGCGTCGTGCACGAGAAGGCGACAGGTCTCCTGGCCACGAGCTGGCGGCATACCACGGCCCGCGCCGTCGACGGGCAGGCGCCCGATCCGCAGCTACATTCGCATGTGCTGTTGCATGGCGCTGTGCGTCGCGACGGGCGGATCGTCGCGATCGACTCGCGAGGCTGGCTGGTCCATCAGCGCGAGCTCGGCGCGGCGTATCGCACCGAGCTGGCGCGCGAGCTTCGGGCGCTCGGGTTCGCGGTGACTCGCGGCACCGGACGCGGGGGACGGTACTTCGAGCTTGACGGGATCCCTCAGGGCCTGCTTGAGCGTTGGTCAAGCCGCCACCATCAGGTCCAGGCCGCGATCCGCGAGCGACTCGCCGACCACGAGCGCGCCCTGCAGGTCACGATCAAACAAGGAGGTCCGGGGGCCGTGGACGCCGCCGGGGAGCTCGTGCGGCTGCGCCGCGGCGGTCAGCTCTCCCCCGCCCAGGAGCGGATGATGGGCACCGTGACCCGCAGCGCTAAAGCGCCCTTGACCGTCGGTGATCTCGACGCTGTATGGCGCCACACCGCGCTCGGGCTCGGCGCGAGCCGCGAGCGGATCGAGGTGCTCCGCCACCAGCACCCGGTGGCGATGATGCCCGCGGCGGCTGGCGAGGTGCTCGAGGCGCTGACCGAGTTTGACGCGACGTTCCCGGCCCGCGACGCGCGCGCTGTCGCGCTGGAGCGGTCCGCGGGAGCACCGATCGACTCTGCGCTCGAGCAGCTCCGCGTGCTGCGCTCAAGCGAGGAGATCCTCGTGCTCGCCGACGGGACTGGCACCACCCGCCAGCACCGCGACCGGGAGCGCACCGTGCTGGCGATCGCGCAGCGGCTCGCCGCGGGACGGTTGGGAGCGCTACCCGCAATCGTGACCGCACGCGAGGCCGACCGGCTCGATCGCGAGCTCGCGACCGCCGGCGGCCGCCTCTCACCCGAGCAACACGCGGCGATCACGCTTGCGTGCGGCACCCGCCCGCTCGTCATCATCGAGGGGCAGGCCGGGACCGGGAAGAGCACGACCCTGACAGGCATCGCCCGCGCCCACCAGGCCGCAGGACAACAGATCCTGATCACCAGCACCGCCGCGCTCGCCGCCGAACGCCTCGCCACCGAACTCGGCGAGCGTGGCGTTCGCTGTGAGGCGTACTCCACCGCCGCCCTTTACGCCGCGATCATCCACCAGCGCGTCAGCCTCACCCCACAAACGACGATCATCCACGACGAAGCCGCACTCGCCTCCACTGGTGAGCAGCTTGGGCTGCTCGACGCGGTCGAGGCGTCCGGTGCGCGGATGATCGCCGTTGGCGACCCACGGCAGAACCAGCCCGTCGGCGCCGGCGGGCTGTGGGGCGACATCGAGCACGCCACCCACGCCGCCGGCGCCCACGTGGAGCTCACCCACAACCAGCGCGCCCGCGATGGCGCCGACCGGCGCGACCAGGCCCTGTTCCGCGAAGGGCACGCCGAACGCGCGATCCGCAGCTACGCCGCCCGCGAGCGCATCCACCTCGATCACGACCCCCGCCGCGCCGAAGACGAGGCGCTCGACGCCGCGCACGCCGACCGCGCCGCCGGCAAGACGACGATCGTGATCGCACAGACCTCAAACGACCACCTCGACCAGCTCAACGCCCGAGCCCAAGCGATCCGCGACCAGAACGGCGAGCTAGGCGAGCACACCCTCCCCCTCCCCGGCCGCCCCTACGACCTGCGCGCAGGCGACCTCGTCCAGATCCGCCACACCGTCGAGCACCCCGACCACGGGCCGCTGCGCAACGGCACTACCGCACAAATCACCGGCATCGACCCCCACAACCACGCCCTCACACTCCGACTCGCGGAAGGCGCCGAACTGAACCTCACCGAGCAGCAGGCCGCCAGCTCAGACCTACGCCTCGCCTACGTCCAGCACCCCTTCCCCGCCCAAGGCCAAACGACCGACACCACCCACCTCATCATCAGCGAGCACGCCACCCGCGAAGGCACCTACGTCGGACTCACCCGCGCCCGCGAAACCACCCACATCTACGCCGCCACCACACCAGACCTCGGGCCCGACCACGACCGCCTCGGAGACCTCGCCGAACGCATGAGCCGCTCCGAGCCAGACCTGCCGTCCATCCACACCCCGCTCGCGCACGAAAGGACGCTCGTACTGAGCAACGAGGCCGCGTTCGCAAGCGATCCACACGTCCCCAGCCCCGAATCCCGAGACGCATCTGACGGCTACCAGCGACGAAACGACGCGTCCCTCGAGACAAACGATCTGTCCGCCACCGGCCAGGAGCCGGATCTCGACAGGACCGATCCCGACCCAGAGCCAGCCCCAAGACCAGACGTCGGCTGGGGCGCAGACATGAGCCGACACAACGAACCGCAGAGCACCGATCAGACCGCTCGCAGCTGGCCCGGAACCCGCAACGACCGGCCCCTCACGCGGACTGACTACGAAAGTCCAGAGCAGGATCACTCCGTCGGCCTGGAGCCCTGACCGTGCGACGGCGGGCGGGCTGCCCTCGCGTATGGACTCTCCTGGTTCCTAGCCCGACAGTCGCGATCGGACTTTCCCCCCGCACGCCTGAAGGGGTCATGCCAGCCTGGCTACCGGTCCGCGTAGCATGACTCCACGTTGGTAGTGGGCTGTGGTTAATGGTGCGTCGAGGTCTCCCGAGCGTGCAGGGCCTGGGATGGTGGCCTCTGACGAGTTGCATACGCCGACTCGATGCCTCTTCCAAGCGTCATCTCCGATCCGCCCGAGTCGTAGCAGTTCGCGGAAGGTCGGCCGCTAGCAATCAGCCTTGGCGACACCCGCCAAGAGTTTGAGCTGGCTATCGTCGACCCGCTGCGGGGTACACGATCTTCCACCTCTCTGCGAACGCCGCCTCGATTACCCTGAGACGATCCTCGACCTGGACCGCGAGTTTAGGTGGCACGCGAGAACTCACGAGTTCCACCACGACCCGGAGCTCCTTCAGAGCGTGCTGCTCGAGCTCGTGGCCTTGCTCGTCAACCGGAGCGACGTTGACGAGCGGGGCCTTTACGCGGGCGAGTCGGAGCAGCTTTCCGGAGTCAAGCTCGGCGAAGCCGCCAGCAATGGTCGTAACGAATGACACCAAATCCGTCACGAGCGGCTGTCCGAACTCGAGAAATGCCTGACTCGCGTAGGAGCGAAGGTGCTGCGCGACCGCACGGCGTAGCTCATCCACAGTATCGTCGGGATGGGCGGCGCCGAATTCCTGTGCGGCCCGACCCTGCAAGAGCCCCAGGAAGCTGGAACTTGAGTATCCGCTGCCGAGAAGGATGCGCAAAAGCGTTACCGTCGGTACGAGGAGCCCAAGATAACCAGGGAAGCCATCGGCGAGCGAACTCAGACTATTGAGCCTTCGCCGCAGCGCCCGTGCGTCGGGAGCGGCGCTCCAGCCCTCTACGGCCGCAGGAAGCGCGGCCGACCCCCCAGCGATCAGACTACGCAGCTGGTCAGCTGTTGCGTCCCGGCCGGCTTGATCGCGTAGCCAGTCTGCTGTGTGCGAAGCAGCGCTTACGAGGGGCGCACCTTCCGGGAGGGCCCGCGAGAACTCCCGCATCTCGGATGCAAACGCAGCGAGCCGCGTGCGAATAACCGAGGCCTCATCTTGCCGACGGCCATGCCATTGGTACAACAGGGCAGCCAGCGCAACGAGTGCCGCCGCGGCTGTAGCAAGAGACCCGACCGCCGTCCAGCCCGCACTTGTAAGCCCGAGCGGCAATGCGAGCGCCATGGGCCCACGTTCGCTCACCTCGACAAAAAATGCAAGGGCGCTGACCCGCGACAGCCCTCCGGGCCTCACGGATACTTTTTCCGAGCCCCAACGGTGGGGTCAGGCGCGAGCGACGGACGGTTGCCTCCACGAACCCAGGCACCGGTGCGAGTCGCTCGCCCGAGGCGACCCCCTCGGCCCAGAAGAATTCGCGCACCCGAAGACGGCTGCATGCCTGCTCGTCCATCGAAGCAGCAACCGGGTCGACCGCATACGACGGGCGCGAAGCTGACCGTTCCCGGACACAGTGGGCCGCGCTGCGCGACCCGGTGATCGCCGGGAGCGGGGTAGCTTTGGGGGATGCAGAATCGCGGCGACACGTAGGCGCCGTCCACCGCGCGCCGTCCGTCAGTCGCCCGATCGGCGGCCATCACAGCGCGCTTGCAACTTGGGCGGAAGGAGAAGTCCACCATTTTGGCGGGTGAATACCTTCCGTTTGAGCACAGCCCGGCGGACGGCTGTGGCTGCCGCGGCGAAAGCGCGCCACCTCCCTCCGCTCCTGGTCCGCACGCGCACGAGGTAGCCGAAGGGGCATCGCCCGCGCACGCACGGTCGCAGAAAACTCGAGCCTTCAGCCTGCCGTGCGAGCTTGAGATGCTCGGCGGGCTAACAGACGGATCCAATGAGGGGCAGTAGCCGCGCCGGAGGGGCATGACGACCGAGCGGAGCCTCGACAAAGCGTTCGAGGGCCGGGGCCAGCTTCGCGGTGCACTCCGGGCAGAGGTGCTCGCGCCGGACAGATCGCGCGAGTTCCTCCCCGCGCCACAGCGCGAGCGCCAGCTGATTTCCGATCTGTCCTAGCGCGGCCGCTACCTCACGGCGGCCACGGGACTCAACCATCGCGAGCTCGCGCGTATTGCGCCTCGATTGGGTCGCAAGGAGCACGAACAATGGCAGCTGATCCACCGAGTCGGACACCGACCAATTGAACACGACCGCAAGGACGGAGCCAGGTCAGCCGAGGACGGGAGTACCGTGACGGTCATGTCGAAATCAAGTTCCAGTGCATCGTCCATCTACGCCAAGCGACCCGAGCGCTTCTTGGAGATACGGGTTCATCTCACCGGAGCCCAACCGGCGAGCACGCGAGGGCTGTGCACCGGCTATGAACGGGGCGGGTGGAACAACAATGGTCTCGCAGACTACATGTTCGAGTACTTGCCCGACTTCGCGTTGCGGTATGAGGAGCTGGGCCCCGTGGGACACGAGATGTGGGTGCCCAAGCTCGTGGAGGCGGCACGCTCGGTGTACACGACAGACAAGTTCAAACGGCGGGGCGAGTTCGGAGAGCTACTGCTTCACGCGGTGCTCCGCGAGATCTGGGAGACGGAGCCCGCCGTCTCCAAGATCTACTACAAGGACGGGCCGAACGTAACGGTCAAGGGCTTCGACTCCGTGCACGTCGCGCTCGCGCCCGGCCATTCGCTCGAACTGCTGTTGGGCGAGGTGAAGTTCTATAAGGCGATCAACCGCGCCCTCACGGACGTCGCCAAAGAACTACGAGCACATTTTGAGAACGACGAATGGCTCCGCAGCGAATTCATCGCCGTCACGCGCAAGATCGACTCAACGTGGCCGCACACGGTAGAACTCAAGAAGTTGCTTCACCGGCGCCGGACGCTCGCCAGCATCATCAAGCGCGTGCGCGTGCCGGTGCTGCTCACTTACGAGAGCTCGTGCGTCGAGATGCACGACGACTGCCACGAGCAGTACTGCGCCGACCTGACCGCAGAGATCACCGAGATCCAGGAGCAATTCGCCGGCCGCGCCCTCCCGACGGACGTCGTGATCGATCTCCTCCTGGTGCCCATGCACAGGAAGGCTGATCTGCTGGGCGCCCTGGAGAAGAGGCTGAGGGCGTGGCGTCTACTGGCCTGAGCATCAAGGAACTCCGGGCGGCAAGCGCGGACTCCGCTCAGCTCGTCGAGCGGCCGTTTGAGATCCTGCAATCCGCCAGCGACCTGCTCGCAACGGCGGAAAGTGACGAGGAGCGCGCCGCTGCGCGTCAGGTCGTGATCCAATGCCGGGAGCACCGCGACCAGCTGTCGCCACCGTTTCCCGAGATCATCGATTCGCTGGTCCGAGAGCTGGGTCTGTTCCCGTACCTGGACGTCTCCGACGATCTGGACGATCGTGAGCTGCTCTCGCGGGAGACGTTGCGGCTCGGCGATCTAGGCGACGGTTCGATCGTCTTGCATGCGGCGCAGGCGAGCGTCTACGCGCGGCTTCTCGCTGGCGACAACGTGATTCTGAGCGCGCCAACGAGCTTTGGCAAGAGTTTGTTGATCGACGCTGTTCTGGCCAGCAATCGCTTCGACAACGTACTGATCGTAGTCCCAACGCTTGCGTTGATCGACGAGATGCGCCGTCGTCTAGCGTCGCGCCACACGGGGCACAAGGTGATCACGCACCCGACGCAGCCACATGGTGACCGTAACGCGTTCGTGCTGACGGGCGAACGTGTGCTGGAGGTCGAGAAGTTACCGCGGATCGACCTTTTCGTGCTCGACGAGTTCTACAAGCTCGCGGACAACGACGAGCGTGGCCAGATCCTCAACCAGGTCTTCTACGAGATGCGCAAGAACCAGGTGCCGTACTACCTACTCGGTCCCAACGTGCAGAACCTGAGCGCTGCCGTAGCGGGACAGCTGCACGACGAGTTCATACGCAGCGACGAGACCACCGTCGCGCTGCGCTTCCACGACGTCAAGGCTGAGGGCTCAAGGTCCGCAACGCTTGCAGGGCTCGCCGTCCAGCTCGAGCGGATGGCGCTGATCTACTGCCAATCTCCCGCCAGCGCGCATAGGACTGCACGCGAGCTCCTCGCAGCGGGATTCGCGCCCGAGGAACCGCAGCTGGTATCAGCCGCCGCTTGGGTGGCCGAGAACTTTCATACTGAATGGGTGGTCGTCGACGCGCTGCGCCATGGCATTGGGGTCCACCATGGCCAGCTACCGCGCGCTTTGGGACAGTTCATGGTCAAGGCGTTCGAGGACGGGCGCATTAGGTGGCTGATCGCTACCGGCACGCTGATCGAGGGGGTCAACACTCACGCCCGCCACGTGATCGTCTACGACAAGATGCGGCCCGGTAACAAGAAGATGAACGAGTTTGCGTTTCGTAACATCAGCGGGCGCTGCGGCCGAATGTTCCACCACTTCTCCGGAGACATATGGCTGTTCGGCAAGCGGCCCGTGGAAGAACTCCCGGAGGTCGATATCCCAATCCTCAGTCAGAGCGACGATGCACCGACAAGCTTGCTTCAGCACGTCGACGACGAAGATCTCACCGAGCGCTCGCGCGAGCGACTAAAGCCGTTCGAAAACCAGGACGAGCTCTCGGTTGCAACCTTGCGGGCGAACGTGGGACTTGATCTTGCTGGCCAGATCCGCATTGCCGGGCTGTTGCGCGCGGACCCGGGCCACTATCACTGGGCGCTGGGCTTCCGCGGAATGCCGACATTCGATCAGCTGGCCGTTGTCTGCCAGCTGCTGTGGGACAACTTGGGACAGCGCGCGCTGGCATCCGGGTATACGCGGTCGGCGCGCCAACTCGCTCGGCAACTGATGAACTTCTCCATGCTGGAGTCGACCAAGGCGCTGATCGACGAGGCCGCGGCGGGCAAATCGACGTCCGATGTCGATGAGCTCGTCAAGGACGTGTGTACGTTTGTGCGGAACATCGCCGGCTACACATTCCCGGTGCGACTTCGGGCGCTCGACCGCATCCAGCAGGAGGTATTCTCCCGGACCGGCCGGCCGCCCGGTGACTACTCCGGTTACGTCGCCCGCGTCGAAGGTCTATTCCTAGAGCCTCCCCTTGTAGCGCTCGACGAGTACGGCATTCCGCCGGAGCTCGCGACAAAGATCCGCGGACACCTTCGACCCGATGGCGATCTCGACCGCGTTCTCGCACGCCTCGGCCGACTCGACGCCGAGCAGCTGAACGTCACGCCCTTCGAGCGCGAGATGATCGTCTATGCCCAGGACGGCCTATAGGAGCAGGGAGTCGGCGTAGGGCCCGCCCAGGCCGAGTCGTCATGTCGCTCAGGTACTCGCTCCAGACGGCGCGTCGCGATCCTGCTTATTGCGCCGCTTACCTATCTGAGGACGTTACCGGCCACCCGCTGCTCACGTCACAACAGCTCCGCTTACCAGTTCTCGTCGGCTTCCAGTGATTGTCCGTGCAAAGCACCGCAGGAGTCGCTCAACCCGACCGAATGCCAGGCGGCCGTCGCCCCGATACAGCTGTGGGAGCCGCCAAAGGTGAATCTCCTAATCCTCGAGACCGCTGGTCGATTCAGTGAACGATGCGTGCGGTAGATCGAGAACCACAATCTTGTTGCCAAGAATCTTCGGATAGCTCTGTAACCCGGCAGCCACCTCAGGTTTCTGCTTGCCACCCGCGGCGACGTCAGTTAATTGAGCAGTTCGCCTCGCCGCGATCAGCCGCTACCTAGACTCCGAGTTGCGCGCTAATGCCGGCGGATCTGAACCGGTCCAAGTATGAGTGCCGACGAACGGCTCGCTCCCACTCTTCTGTCGCTTGAGCTGCAGGTGGCGCGCGGGCGGACGGAGGATGTCCCGGTCGCCGTGGAACTTCGCGGTGGCGGTCCGGTGAGATTTAGACAGTGATGAGCGTAGCGGCCTCCCCGGTTGACAGGGAGGATGGTGTGCCCGCGGTGACGCCGGTGCGAGCTTGGTCGCGTTCGATGGCGTTGGCGAGCTTCGCGAGGTCGCCGTGCCCGATCACGCGGCGGAATTGGCGCTCGGCTTCGAGCATTCCGGCGGCGGTCCAGCGCAGCGCCATGTCGCCGTTCTGCCAGTGCTTGACGTTGCGGGAGCTGCGGCGGACGCACTCGATCATCGAGTCGCACGGGTTCGTGCTCTCGAGCGTGCGCTTGAGCGGCCCGCGGATCCCGAGGCGGATGACGGTCACGGTCTCCTCCATCCCTTCGCGCAGCGATGCGGCCGCGCCGGGGTGTGAGCGTGCGAGCTCGTCAGCGAGCGCTCCGAGCCGGTCGACCGCCTCGACGTGGTTACTCAGCGCCCACGCCGCGCGGAGCTTGCGCTTGACGTGTTCGCGGTCGCGTTCGGGGAGGTGGTCCATGATGTTGCGTTCCTTGTGGCGCACGCAGCGTTGGACCGGGGTGTCGGCGCCGAGGACGTCACGGACGGCCTTGCGTAGCGCCTTGGAGCCGTCGAGGACGACGAGCACGCCCTGCTCGACGTCCAGGCCCCGCTCGACGAGATCGGCGAGCAGCGCGGTCGCGACGGCGGCGTTCTCGCTCGATCCTTCCCACAGCCCGAGCGGTGTCTTGATCCCATCGGTGCTGATCCCGAGCGCGACGACGTTCGTGCGGCCCTTCAGATCGATCCCGTCGATCATCAACACCGCCAAGCGCACGTCAGCCAAGCTGCGAGCCATCAACGCGTCGAGGTTCTCACTCGTCTTCGCGACGAACGCGCGCGACACCGCCGATTTCGACACCGACCGCTCCACCGCCGTCACCTGCTCGCCGACTGGCTCCCGGGTCCGCCGCAACCGGCGCGTCGAGACGCCGGCGAGCATCTGCTCCAACACCAGGCGCGTCAACGGATCGCGCGACGCGAAATGCTCGTAGGTGCCAAGCGCGACCTCCTCGCTCCCGTCCGCCGTCCGAACGCGCGGGCGCTGCACACCGACGCGGCGACCGCCGAGCGTTACCTCCCCAGCCTCGTGGCCGTGACGGACCGCGACCCGGTCAGGATCGTGCTGGCCGTTCGGCCCCACGACATCGTCGACCTCCGTCTCCATCAGCTCCTGCAGCACCCCCAGCCCGACACCAACGCTCAGCGCGAGCAGCCCGTCCTTCGCTGCGTTCACGAGCTCCCCCAGCGCGGCCTGCACGCTCGGCGGGAGCGCCAACTCGCTGGCCGATTCTCTCTCCATGCCCGTGCGGTCCTGCGCAGGCGATACGGTCTTCATGGTGGTTCCTCTCCTCTCGATGGACTTGTTCGCACTCGCCACGGTCGCAGCGCGACCGGACGAGGCGTGAGGGACCGCCACCTACAAAGTTTCTACGAGCTACGGGACAACCTCGGCGGACGCCTCTGCCACCCTCGAGCCGAGGCGTCAGTAGACATCGGACTGCCCAACCCGCGATGGTCCGTAGCGCGAAGCCGCATCAGCGATGACGCCCGCAATCCTCTGGACGCTAGGGACTGCAAGATCAATTCTCTGTCCTGTCTTCGAGCTTGACGCAGACAGGTTTCTGAGCTGATTGCGCGCGAGTCCGTGAGGGACCGGAAGCGTCTCAACGCCGGCGCCTTCCAAGAGACGGCCGCGCTTGCGAGTGGCAAGCCAAAGGCGATCCAGGATCCAATGGTCTAGCTCGGCTAGAGCGTCGATGTCGTCGACTAGGGGGTAGGCCGACATCACACCCTTGAATCGACGGAGGGGAGCACCACGCGTTTGATAGCGGCGCAGCGCCTTCTCGCTGAGATCGCCGTAAAGATATCGCCGAAGCCTGGCGATTACCATCACGTAGTCGCTGTCGACCGTAGCCGTGAGGCGCGCTAGATCTTGCGTCCCGCCCATGGGCTCTCTGAGAAGAGTATTGAACAGCAGCTGGTCGATGCGCTTCTTCAGTCGCTCCTCGGCCGCGGGTCTCATGCGCGCTGTGTCAGTGGTCATCCGATGCCCCAGGTAGTCGACATGGTTCACCGTCGCGATTTCGCCTTGGATCCCGACCGGGGCTAACAGGTGGATGCCCGGCGATTTCTCCGCGTTTACGGCGGCCCCGATCACTTGCGCGTGGTTATGCAGGATCTCGACAGCGGAACACAGACGAGCGTAGTCAACGGACCATATGAGCGTGTCGTCGGCGTAGCGAACGAACCCGACGCCCTCGCCCTCGAGGGCCCGATCGAGTTCCCACGCCGCGACATTGGCGAGAAAGAGCGAGATAGACGTGCCCTGCGGGATGCCGACCTCTCGCCGCGGGCCAAAAAGTGAAGAATATTCCGTGGATCGGCTGGCCCCGACCTCAAGAAACTCCCCGACCGCGCGTCTCTCCACTTCGGTTAGGAGAAAGTAGTCCCTGAGGACACGGCGGATGTGCTCATGGTCGATCGTGTCGAAGTACTTACTGAAGTCGTACTCGGCGACGTAGAGACGGTTTCGACCGTGGAACTCCGACTTGATGTACTGGATTGCATTCTGGGCCGAAAGATCCGTACGGTAGGCGTATGACCTCGCACTCATCAGCGGCAGGTTCTTTTTAAGAATACCTTCGAAGAGCATCTTCGAGACGGCGCTATCCGCCACCTGGTAGATGCACACGGTGCGCATCCCGCCGCCTGCCTTCGGCACGTCGAACGCGTAGGGATGCCGTGGTCGATATCGTCTAGCCGTCAGAGCTTCACGCACGCTGTGGCTTATACGCGCCGAGCGGGCTCGCGCGACGTACGGATCAAAGCCGGGATCCGCGCCCCAATGAGCCGGCCGCGCAAGCTTTGGTGCGGGGCGCGCGACCGTCGATCGACGAGCTCGGCGCACATGCTCCTCAGCGAGGAGACGTCCATGCGTCTCGTGACGCACGATCAGGCGCCGTGCTTCCCGGAGAATCTCCTGCTCAATACGCATCTACGCACATTCCTCGCAGGGAGAATGTCCTCGTCCTTGCGGGCGAAGACATTACAACCCCGTCCTCCTGAGATTCCGGAAGGGAAAAATTGCTCTCCAGCAGGTTATCGCCCGACGGCGACGACCTAGTTGACCCATCAGGATTGATCACTCCGTGACGAGCCGCAACTCTCCGGTGGACTACTCCCCTTGGAAGCTGACCGGAACATAGCAAGTACCAACCACTCGCTGCCAGTTATGACGGCAGCTCTGTTCTCGGGGAGCGTCATTTGCGCTCGAGCGATGTTGGCAGCTGGCCACGTTGCGATCGTCCCGATCGGGCACTGTCGTCGTTCCGGCTCGCGATTGCAATCGCCCATTCCCACCGCACCGTTATGACCGCCGGCAGCTCGGCGGACCGGAACGGCGCGCGGTGGACGGTGCCTAGACTCGCTCGCTGAACGCGTCAAGCAGCACCTGGGAATGGGTCCAGCCAATTTGTCCAGCCAGTGGCTGGACTTTTTCGAGCTCGGGCCAGACTGCCGCAAACTTCCGCATGTAGAAGACGTTGCTCCGCGAGAAGCCTCGAGCTGAGCCGGTCGTGGCTCGGAGATCCTCGGCGATCCTGCCGACGATGCCGTCGCCCCAGCCGCCAGCCTGCTGCTGCTCGAGAATGTCCCGGCCGATCGACCAATACAGCATGACCAACTCGGTGTTCAGCGTGCGCGCCGCCCGCGCCTGCGACTCGCGGATCCGGCGCTGCAAGCGGTCGATCAGCTCGCGGTAGCCTGTCGACGCAGCAACAGCTTCGACGTCTGCAGCGCCGCGCCTGACGGGGTCTTGACTCACGAGTTCACCGTGCGCCTCGTGCCGGACCGCCCCTGAGCTTCGTCCCCACCATCTGCGGGGACAACGCGGAACGCGCGGTTCAAGCGCTCGAAGTCCTCGGGGCGGTGCTTCGCCCCCACGTATCGGTCGGTCGTGCTGAGCTTCGAGTGCCCGAGGTAGTCCCGCACGAACACCGGGTCGGCGGTCCTCGCGAGGATGCTGCCGGCCGCGTGACGCAGGCCGTGGAGCTTGACGCGCCGCAGGCCGGCGACCTCGCACGCCAGGTAGTAGCGACGACGGAGCGCCGAGGGGTCAAGGCGCCTCCCCCACCGGTTGCAGACGACGTAGTCCTCATCGGCGGTGAAGTCCTCCCGCGACCCGAGCCGGGCGAGCGCGGCCAAGGCGGCGTCAGACAGCGGTACGTAGCGACTGCGACGTCCCTTCGGCTCCGTCTCGACGCCGGCGGAGAGGTTCCGGCGAACGAGCAGCGAGCGCGCGTCGAGGTCGACGTCGGCCCAGCGGAGCGCGAGCAGCTCGCCGACTCGGACGCCAGTGTAGAAGAGGACGCGGAACGCCTCGGCATCCTGGCGATCCTCGCCGGCGCGAGCGGCGGCCTCGTCGTCGGTGATCGCAGCGGTCTTGCGATAGGCACCCTCCTCGCAGGCGCGGGCGAGCGCCTCGACCTCCTCGACCTCGTAGTAGTCGAGCGTCGCCGGCGGCGGCTCGCGGCGCTTGTCGGTCCGCTCGACCGGGTTGCCGGCCAGCTCGAAGGTGTCGCTGCGACATGCGTAGGTGAACATCGCCTGCAGCACCTGGCGGTACTTGTTGATGTTCCGGGGCGTGAGGCCGTCGGCGTCGAGCCGGCGCAGGAAGTCGCTGACGTCCCTGGTCTTGACCGCGTCGATCGGGCGATCGCCGAACGTCTCGAGGATCCGGCCGCGGCTCGTTCCGCTTCCGCGTTTGTGCTGCTGCCCAGGCTCGCGCAGCAGCGTCTGGTAGTCGCGGATCGTTGACGGCTTGGCGCCCCGGACCTGCTCGAGCCACAAGAGCCAAGCGGCCGCGAGCTCACGGACGCTCGCCACGTGCTCGGCAGCCTCGCGCTTGACTTCCCGCTCCTCAGCCAGCTCCTGCGCGTGTAACCCCATCGCGGCGAGCGCCGCCACCGTGGCCGCACGCTCGTCCATCCAGCCCTCGGGGCAACGCCCACGGCGCCGACGCCAGCCACCGGTGCCGTCGGGCTCCTGCCAGGCGAGACCGATCCGTCGGGTTTTCTGGCGCCACGGCTCGTCGGCCGCTAGGCGGTAGCGCCACTGCGCATCCCAGTACGCGCGTCCGCCGGCGCCGGACTTCGGCCGGACGAACAGGCTGGTCTGCTGGATCTCCGACGCGTCGTCCATCGCCACCAAAGACTAGCGCTTGCAGCGGACGTTTTTGCGTTGTACAACAGCTGTACAACATGGGATTCTGTACAACTGATTGTCCAGCGAACTGGCTACAATACGTTCTATACCAGCGCCTTTAGCCGCCATAATTGCCGCAACTTGCTACAATTGCACGATCCGTTCCTGCTTGCCATGCAGAAGGTCGAGGGTTCGAGTCCCTTCAGCCGCTTGCAGAAAAGCCCTCCAAATCGGAGGGTTTTTGTAAGCGTTCAGTTGGTCGGGGGGACATAAGTTCGCGTTGTCGAATGTGGTGGTGTGGAGCGGTATGAGGCGGGAGCGATCTATGACGCGGGTCGCGAGGTTGTGGTCGAGGTGTTGTTGCGGATGGATCGTCAGATCCAGCAGTTGACCGCGCGGGTTGAGAAGCTCGAGCGGGAGTTGGCGAAGAACTCCCGGAACTCGTCGCGGCCGCCGTCGAGTGAGGATATAAGCGACGTTGCCGAGACGGGGCAGCGGGAGAGTTAGCCCTATGCGGGCCGCTTCGCACAGCACGCGGTAACACGTGAGCGATCGGTGTAGATCGCGAGCATCCTCGTCGGGAGCAACGCGAATCCGGTGTCGGTCGTCACGATCGCCTCGGCACCGGCGGCGACGGCGCTAACCGCGTGCACAGCGTCATACGATGCCAGTCCGTAGTCGATCATCAGGACCGCAGCCGGCCCGGCCACATCGCCGAGCGGAATCGAGAGATGTGGCAGCGACGATAGAACCAGCTCGCTCGTGACGACGGTTACGCCCAGCTCCCTGATTCGATCGACGAATGCCGTGCATGACGCGTGCCCCGCTTCGCTCTCGACGAGCGCCTTGACGATGAAGCTCGTGTCCAGCGCGATCGACTGTGGGAGAACGAGAGCCGAGTCCTCGACCGCGTGGATGCCGCGCGAGCCGGGTTTGCGTCCCGGCGGTCGACTCATCTACCTCGGTCGGTACATCGAGCGCGTGACCCGAGCTCCGAACCGTAGGCCAGTCGTGGCGCGACGAATCGCGTCGCGCCTCTCCTTGTCGGTCTTGAGAGCAGGCTGCCGCGTCAGCTCCGCGATCCGCTCGGGACTGAGACGCTTGATCTGGTTTTGCTTCGTGGCACTCATGACGGTCGAAATGTGGCAGGCAGCCCGGACGCGACGCTCAGGAGGGGGACTGGCGCGCTTCATGCACTTGCGCGGACGGCCTGTTCCATCGCTTCGTCTTCGCTCAACGCATTTCGGCGCTGGCTCGCTCTGAGAGCGGCCATGCCATGCTCAATCGTCGCCAAGCGCTCGATCAGCTCACGGTCAGTCTTCCCGGGATGCCGGACTCGAAGTCGCGAGAGCAGCTCGCGGTCGATTTCCACGTGAACTGTCGTGGCCATACGGTGTCAGGCTGCGGGACGATCGGCCTCGCGGAGCAGGCTCGAGATGACTTCCCGCGCTCCCTCGCCCCGCGAGATGGCGATGCGGCTCAACCGCTCAGCGTCATCGGCGTCGAGGTCGATCACTATCCGGCCGCGCACGCGCTGGCCGCCAGGGTTGTCCTCGATCAGGTGCGGATCGAGCGTCTCGAGCAGCGCGTCGAGGTCTACCGGCTGCGGGTCGTCAGATGTCCGGACGGGATCGCTCATGGCTCAGTGTCCAAGAGTCTACGCTGGGGAATCGTCGCTTCCCCAGCCAGTGATCACCAGCCAGGTCGTCGGCTCATCGGTCGGCGCGATCGCGACCGTCAGAAAGCGGCCGGCGTAGGTCCGCCCGATGAGGAACCGGCGGTCCGGGTCTGGACCGTGCGGGTTCGCCGCCACGCGATAGCGGTTCCACGGGAGTTCGAGCACCTCGTCCGTGGAGATGCCCCGCTTCGCGAGCTTGCTCACAGCGGCGAGCGTGAAGAGCAGCTCCGATATCAGCGTTCGCACTACTGGTTACCTCGTCGGTTGCCGCTCGATAACCGGCGTCGTCCCGGCGGCGGAGGGCGCTCAGGCGGGGATGACGAGCTGCTCGCCGGGCACGCAGTCGGCGACGAGGTCGCCGGCGTCGTCGAACGCTGCCAGGAGCAGATAGGGCTCGGCGTCGGCGCTGGTCGCCAGATCGCGGAGGGCGTTGGCAGCCTCTGCCTCATCGTCGAACGAGTCGACCAGGTTGCCGTCGTCGAAGATCACGAAACGCATGGTCTGGTCATTTTATCGGCACCTCACAGCACCTCTGGATCGATAGGGATCACGTCAACGATGCAGTCAGCGAGTGGGTCCGGCAGACCCCAAACCGACCAGTGGCCGACGCTGCCAGCCTCCGCGAGGCAGATGCCAAGGCCGGGTCGAAGCTCGATGCGAGCGACATGGGTCCCGAGCCGGTCCGGTCGCTGCCTCGCGAACGACTGCAACCGCTCGCCGTCCTCAAACATCGAGACGGCCATGTGCATGACAATCGCCCGCCGCTCGGCGGGGTGCGGCCGACGGCCGGCCTCGTAGTTGGAGCGCATCGCTGCGCGCACAGCGTCGGCGTCTTCGCCATGGCAGGTGCGGTAAAGCGTCACTGGCTTCCGCACGGCGTCGACGATGATCGGGAACTCGCTCACGCTTCGATGCTGGCAGCCTGACCGGCCGGAGCATCGACGGCGACGGCGCCGAAGGCGCGGTTCAGTCGCTCGAGGTCCTCGGGACGGTGCTTGGCGCTCACGTAGCGGAATCGTGGCACGCTGAAACGTGAGGCGGCGTAGATTCACGAACCGCGCGAGTCCGTCGAGGGCCCGAGGCCCGTCCAGGTTGAGCGACAACTCAGTCAGGAATTCGTAGCCGTCAAGGAACTCGAGCCCGGTGTCGATTGGCTGCCCGTAGTGGCCGTATACGTAGAGCTCTGCGCGGGGGTTATCCGCAAGGGGGCTGCGAAGCGCGTCATGAACCCGGCTCGGAAGCGGTTCGTCGAACTGAACCGTCCCGGCACCGGCGACGGCCGCAGCGACTCTTCGCGGGTTTGCGTTCGCGGAGATCTTCACTCGGCGCGGACCGACCTCGCTGATCCCACTCGATATCGCCATCGATTGCAGCAGTCTCCCAGCACGATACGGTCAGCCGGCGAGGAGCCGTCGCGGGGCCCCGCTAGTTACGCGCCGGCATCACACCCGTGTTCGCTACCACGTCGGCTCCTCGGCGCCGCAGGCTTCGGTCCTACCTTGCGCGCGGATAAGGGCCACCCATCGAGGTCGAAAAGCACAGCATCCGGCCGCTGCATACCCGAGCCATTGTGACTAACTCATCGGCCGCTCTTGAGTTGCTTGCCGACGCGGGCGACCCATGCTCCAACCGGGTCTGCCAGCAGGGTTCGTATCCCAAGCCGGCTCGCAGCGTCCAGGTTGCGCTGCTGGTCATCTACAAAAAGCACCTCGGCTCCTGTGACTTCGGCACGTTCGAGTGCCATCGCGAATGCTTCCCGATCGGGCTTGCAAACACCAGTGGCGTCGGAGACGGCGACGTCCTCGACGCGGTCGAGGAACTGATGTGAGCGCAGGGCGGGGAGAAGCCAAGCGCTTAGATGATTGGAGAGGATCCGCCTGCGGGCCGGTAGTTGCAGGGCTGCGCGCGCACGTGCAAGCGGCCTGAGGCTCTCGCGCGCGAGGCGCGGCGCCTGGCGGGCGATCTCACGTCCGAACCGCTCCTCCCAGCGCACCCATAACTCGGCCTCGTCCCGGTTCCCGGTCCAGAGCGGCCTGCGGAGCGACTCCCAGAAATCATCGACCTCGGTCAGAGCAACGCCCGCCTTGACAGCGGTGAACTTGCGCACCGCTGTCATGTTGTTGGCGAGGAGCACGCCGCCTGCGTCCAGGAGCAGAACGGTCGGACGGGACACGCCCGAGACGCTACACCCGTCCTTCCAGCGGTGCTCTTCGGCGGCTTCGAGGATGATGCGCGTGTGCGCGAACTGGAGGCCTTGGCCGAGGTAGCGGTCGCCGTGGGCGCAAATGTCCAGCCGGGTCAGGTGGTTCAAGTCACGGCGGACATTGAGCAGGCCGAGGTGGTGCGTGCCGTGGCGGATGCCGCCTACGGGCGCGGGGCGCGGTTCGTTGATGCGCAGCTGCGCGATCCGGCGCTGCAGCGATCTTTGGTGGTGCACGGTCCAGCTGAGGCGTATGTGCCGAGCTGGAGCGACGCTCCGACCTACGGCCTGGACGAGGTCGCCGGCGCGAGGATCATGATCGTCGGCCCGGTGTTGCCGGGGCCGCTGGACGATCTGGATCCGGTTCTCGTCGACCGTGCTCGGCCACCGCGAAGTCAGGCGTGGCGCGAGGTCGAGTACCGGGTCAATAGCACGATCATTCCTGGGCCCCACCGGGCTTGGGCAGGGGCGTGCTTCCCGCAGCTCTCAGCTGACGATGCGTTGCGTCGTCTGTGGCGCGAGATCGCGGTCGCGTGCCGGCTCGACACTGAGGACCCGCCCGCGGCGTGGCGGCGGCGATTTGCTGAACTCGCCGATCGCGCAGAGGAGCTCACGAAGATGGGCCTTGATGCGATCCGTCTGAGCGGGCCCGGCACGAGCTTGGAAGTCGGCCTCTTGCCAGGAGCTCGGTGGGAGTCGCCGACCAACCGCAGCCAGCGCGGCGTGCTGCACGCCT
>Ga0302326_10004601_pt1 | contig 31864 bp, 27 predicted proteins | sample Palsa_T0_3_FD_202264 | JGI IMG/M metagenome (GOLD analysis project Ga0302326, IMG submission 202264) | Peat permafrost microbial communities from Stordalen Mire near Abisko, Sweden - Palsa_T0_3 | ecosystem: Environmental > Terrestrial > Soil > Palsa > Peat permafrost | place: Sweden: Abisko...
CCAGGTTCCCGAGGTATACATGACCCCGTCGATGACGATCGGCGTGGCCTCCTGGCCGCGCATCGGCTCCCCCAGGTCGTAACTCCAGGCAAAGCCCAGCTTGCCGACGTTGCTCGCGTCGATTTTGGTCAGCGGCGAGAAATACGTTCCGTCCTTGTCGCGGCCACCCGAGTACCAGTTTTCAGCCGAGTCGACATCGGCAGCCGCGGCTGCCGCCGACGCCCCGAACAGCAACAGCGACAGCGCAATGTGGGCGCAGCCGCTGCGTGCAATGTGGTTCTTCGGATGAGTGAATGGCAAGCGCGATCTCCTCGGAAATGTTTCGGCAGCTTAGCGAACCTCGCCTGCGAACGGTACCCCTGCGGCACCGGGCGGATATACTGCGCCTCGATCATGGCGAGCATCCTGAGCACAGACGATCTACGCGAACTTGCGAAGCGGCGGGTGCCGCGCGCGATTTTCGATTACGCCGACGGCGGCGCCTACGAGGAACGCACGATGCGGCGCAATGCCGCGGATCTGGACTCGCTGAGCTTCCGCCAGCGCGTTATGGTCGATGTCTCCAATGTCTCGCTCGCCACGAAGTTGCTGGGGCAGGCGGTTTCCATGCCATTGGCCATTGGTCCCACCGGCTTGGCGGGACTGTTCCATGCGGACGGGGAGATCCTCGGGGCCAGAGCGGCGGCGGCGTGCGGCATTCCGTTTTGTCTCAGCACCATGTCCATCTGCTCGATCGAGGACGTCAGGGCTGCTACGCAGACGCCGTTCTGGTTCCAGCAGTACTTGATGAGGGATCGCGCTTTCAACCAAGAGCTGATCGATCGCGCGGCGGCGGCGCAATGCTCGGCGCTCATGCTGACATTGGATCTACAGGTGCTCGGCGAGCGGCGCCGCGATCCGCGCAATGGGTTGACGATTCCGCCGCGCCTGACGCTGCGCAACGCGTTCGGCATCGCTTCGAGACCAGCCTGGGCGGCGCGGGTGTTGTTCGGCAAGCACCGTACCTTCGGCAATCTGGTGGGACGCATCGGCGGCTCCAGCGGCATCAGCACACTTGCCGAGTGGACTCAGACGCAGTTCGATCCGTCAGCCAACTGGCGCGACGTGGAATGGGTGCGCAGCCGATGGCCGGGAAAGCTCATCTTGAAGGGCGTGCTCGACGCGGAGGACGCCCGGCTGGGAGTCGCCGCCGGCGCCGACGCCATCGTGGTTTCGAATCATGGCGGCAGGCAGCTGGACGGCGCGCCCTCGACGATATCGGTGCTGCCCGAGATCGTCGCCGCCATCGACGGCCGTTGCGCGGTTTACTTCGACGGCGGCATACGCTCCGGACAGGATATCGCCAAAGCGTTGGCGCTCGGCGCGAGCGGCACCTTGATCGGCAAGACCTTTCTATTCGCGCTGGCGGCCGCCGGTGAGGCGGGAGTCACCAAGGCGATCGAGATCATGCGCAGTGAACTCAAGGTTACGATGGCGCTGACCGGCACGACCTGCGTCGATGCCATGGGTCCGCATATCCTCAGATGCTAGACGCGCTCAGATGATGGGCTTGGCAAACTGGCGCGACATGCGCAGGGCCGCCTCGCGCCCCTGGTAATAGCCCGGGACCACGCCGAGTTGCGCGAAGCCTAGCTGCTCGTAGAAGACGCGGGCGGCCTGATTGTGGGTGCGCAATTCCAAATTGATGCGAAACACGCCCGCCTCGATCGCCGTCTTCGTCAACCAGTTCATGAGTTGACGCCCCAATCCCTGACGCCGATGCTCCGGCGATACCGCGAGCAGATTCAGGTGCGCCACCTCGTCGCCGAAATGCATGATGGCGAACGCGGCGATGCGATGCTCGCGGCGCGCCACCACCACGGAAGACTCCGCGCCGGAAATGAAGTGCTGCACGCGCGCCGGCGTCCATGACCAAGTCAAACCTTGCTCGATCAGATCGCGCGACATCTCCGCGATCTCACGCGCGTCCGATGAGCGGGCCAGCCCCAAAAAGGCGAGTTCCGACATGGCTTATGGCACCCCTGATTTCACATTTGCATTCGCGTTGCCGAACTCTGGCACAAACACCATGCCGCCGTCGAGCAGCCGCGCTTCGACCTCAGCGGCTGCGATATCGGTCGGTCGCAAGCACGAGTTCGTGAATGTTGCCGGGCTCGAAGGCCGAATGACCGGCGTCCGGTACGATTCGCAACTCCGCTTCCGGCCACGCGCGGTGCAGATCCCAGGCGCTGGTGGCCGGGCAGACCACGTCGTAACGGCCCTGCACGATGGTGGTAGGAATGTTGCGAATGCGCGGAACGTCGTCGATCAGCTGATTTTCGCTGCGCAGAAAGCCGCGATTGACGAAGTAGTGGCACTCGATTCGCGCCACCGCCAGCGCGAATTGGTCTTCGCCCCATTTTTTGATGTTTTCCAGGTTGCTGTGCAGGAAGCTCGCAGACGCTTCCCACATCGACCACGCACGGGCGGCCGCCAGGGCCGCACGTTGATCCGTGCCGGTGAGCCGCTGGTAATAGGCGCTCAAGAAATCGTCGCGCTCGTCGTGCGGTATGGCGTCGCGATAGGCTTCCCAGGCGTCCGGGAAAATTTCCGATGCGCCGTGCTGATAGAACCAGCGGATTTCCGCGTAGCGCAGCAAAAAGATACCGCGCAACACCAGTTCGGTGACGCGCTCCGGATTTGCCTCGGCATAGGCCAGCGCCAGCGTGCTGCCCCATGATCCGCCGAAAACCAGCCAGCGTTCGATGCCAAGATGCTTGCGCAGCCGCTCGATGTCCGCAACCAGGTGCCATGTGGTGTTCTCGATCAGGCTGGCGCTGGGGCGGCTGCGTCCGCAACCGCGCTGATCGAAAATTACGATGCGGTAGTGGCGCGGATCGAAGAATTGTCGCGCGCGTCGATCCGAACCCGCGCCAGGTCCGCCATGCAGAAATATGGCGGGTTTGCCGGCGGGGTTGCCGCACTCCTCATAGTAGATTTCATGTATGTCCGAGACGCGCAAAAACCCATGTCTGAACGGATCCACGGGCGGGTAAAGCTCGCGGCGCGGCGCGCTGCGGGCCGCGGGATGGGCAACTTCGCGTGCTTTGACGCTCCGTGCGGACGACTTCGCGGCGCTCACGGAAGGTTTCTTGATCTTTGGCTTCTTCTTGATCGCGTGGCCCTTCGCAGTCTTCTTTTTCATCATCGCGTGATCCTTTTAACCCTCTAATTTGCGCGTCACCATGGGTCCCAGAGCCCGCCCGCCCAAAAGGTGCATATGTAAGTGATAGACCTCTTGGCCGCCGTCCGCGTTGCAATTGATGATCAGCCGGTAGCCGCTCTCGGCGATGCCCTGCTTGCGCGCCAGATCGCGCGCCACGATGAACATATGGCCAATCAACGACTCGTCCTCGTCGGCAATATCATTGGCGGTGGGAATGGGTTTATTCGGGACGATCAGTATATGCACGGGCGCCGCCGGGCGGATGTCCAAAAAGGCGATTACGCGCTCGTCGCGATGGACCACGGTGGCGGTCAGCTCGCCGGCGATGATTTTCTCAAAAAGCGTAGGCATTTCAAACGCATCCGATTGTCGTGAAGGCGCAAGACTAGCAGGAACGAGAATGTGACTTGGTAATAGTAATGGGAACGATTCTCATGTAGAATTGCGTCATGTCCAGTACTACCCCTAACGACATCCCATTGGCCGATCTGCCTCCCGGGGCTGCGGCGCGCGTCACGTCGGTGTCCGCCGCGCATGGCAAGGCTCCCGCGGAATTAGGGCGGCGCTTGGCGGAGCTCGGGTTTCTTCCCGGCGAGGCGGTGCGCATCGTCGCACGTGGGCTGCTGGCGCGCGCGCCGATCGCCGTGCGCATAGGTACCGGTACTTTCGCGCTGCGGCTGTTCGAGGCCGCCTGCATCCGCGTATGTCCGGAGCAGCCGTAGCCGCAAAGGTGGTCCCATGGATTCTGCGCGAAGCGCCGCGAGTCCACTGATTGCCCTGGTTGGTAACCCCAACTGCGGTAAGACAGCCCTATTCAACATTCTGACCGGCAGCCGCCAAAAGGTTGCCAACTACGCCGGCGTCACCGTTGAACGCAAGGAAGGCTCGCTGACCACGCCATCGGGCTTGCGCATCCGCATTCTCGATCTACCGGGTGCCTACAGCCTCGATCCCCTCACTCCCGATGAGCAAGTCACCGCCGACGTGCTGTTCGGCCGGCGTGCCGGCGAGAGCCGGCCGGACTTCGTGGTATGCGTCACCGACGCGACCAATCTGCGGCAGAATCTACGCTTGGTGTTGAGCTTGAAGCGGCTCGGGCTGCCCATGGTCGTGGCGCTCAACATGACGGACATCGCGCGCCGCAAGGGCATCGTCATCGACGCCGATCGCTTGGCCGCCGAACTTGGAATGCCGGTCGTGGAAACCGTGGGCGTGAAATCGGCCGGTGCACAAGCGCTGCTCAAGGTGCTGAACGATCTCGTGATACCGGAGGCTGCGCGCCGCGGCGCGGCATGGCGCAGTTTGAGCCCGGCGGAAATCGAACACGATCAGAGCGAGGTGCGCAGAATCCTCGTCGCGGTGGGCGGCGACCGGCTCGACGGCGCCACCTTCAGCGATCGCCTGGATGCGCTGGTGCTGCATCCGCTGCTCGGGCCGGTGCTCCTCGCGCTGATCCTGTTCCTGGTGTTTCAGGCGGTCTTCGCCTGGGCCCAGATGCCGATGGACGAGATCAAACAGGGCGTCACGGTGTTCGGCGATTGGCTGGCGGCGGTGCTGCCGGAAAGCCTGCTGAAGAATTTATTGGTCAACGGCATCCTGGCCGGCGTAGGCAGCGTGCTGGTCTTCCTGCCGCAGATCATCATCTTGTTCTTTTTTATTTTGATTCTGGAGGACTCGGGCTATCTGCCGAGGGCTGCGTTTCTGCTCGATCGCGTCATGGGCAGTGTCGGACTCTCCGGGCGCGCGTTCATTCCGCTGCTCTCGAGTTTTGCCTGCGCGATTCCCGGCATCATGGCGACACGCACCATTCAAAATCCCCGCGATCGTCTGGCGACCATCATGATCGCACCGCTCATGACGTGTTCGGCGCGCCTGCCTGTCTACGCCTTGATCATCGGCGCATTCATACCGCGGCGCACATTGTGGGGCGGCCTGGAATTGCAGGGTATGGTGTTGTTCGCCTTGTACGTGGCCGGCGTTGCCGGCGCGATGTGTGTGGCATTCGTTCTCAAGCGCAGTGGGCGCGGCTCGGGGCTGCAGGCGCTGATGCTGGAACTGCCCGCCTATCACTGGCCGAATTTACGCAACCTCGGCATCGGATTGTGGCAGCGGGTCGAGATCTTCATGAGCCGGGTCGGGACCATCATCCTGGCATTGATGGTCATCTTATGGGCATTGAGCTCCTACCCGGCGCCACCGCCCGGAGCGACCGGGCCGGCGATTCAGTACAGCATTGCCGGTCATCTTGGCGCGTGGCTTGCCGTGCTGTTCAAGCCGATCGGATTCAATTGGCAGATTTCGATTGCGCTGGTGCCGGGACTGGCCGCGCGCGAGGTTGCCGTGGGCGCACTCGGAACCGTATATGCCCTGTCGAACACCAACGGCGATGTCAGCAGCGCGCTCACGCCGCTGATCGCCAACTCCTGGAGCCTGGCCACCGCGCTGTCGTTGCTGGCGTGGTATGTTTTTGCGCCCCAGTGCCTGTCGACGCTGGCCACCGTGAAGCGCGAGACCAATTCCTGGCGCTTCCCCATTATCATGGCGGCGTATCAATTTGGACTCGCATACCTCGGCGCCTTGATCACCTACCGTGTGGCGCTGTGGCTGACCGGGTGATGACCGCATGAACGCATGGCTCGACGATTCGCTGGTCGGTGTGGTGCTGTTGGGGAGCGCCCTGTACGCGTTGGCTGCGCTCGGCCCAAAAAATGCGCGGCGCCGTGTTCTGGCCGCGCTCGCGGCATTCCTGGCGCGCACCCCCGCGGCGCTGCGGCTGCACGCGGCCGGACAACGGATCGCCCGCGCAGCCGATGCGAAAACGCAGGGTGCCTGCGGCGGCTGCGACAATTGCGGATCGGCGACGCCGGCGGCGAATGCCGGCGGCGAAATCAAGGTGCCGATCTCCAGCATCGCCCGTTCACCGCATTCGCGGCAGGATTGAGAACGTTAAATTGCGCACAACTGCCGAGCAGCTACCCGACACGCTGGCCCGAGGGCTGGCAAACGTCTTTCTCGTGTCGGGCGATGAGCCATTGCTGGTCGATGAGGCCGCCGCAGCGATTCGCGCCGCCGCACGCGCCGCCGGTTATCTCGATCGGCGGGTATTCTTCATCGAGCGCGGGTTTTCCTGGGACGAGCTGCATCATGCCGCGCAGTCTCTATCATTGTTCGCCGAGCGCCGTTTGTTCGAACTGCGCATGCCGAGCGGCAAACCGGACAAGGGAGCCGCGCGCCTCGAGGATCTTGCGGCGCGTCCACCTCCCGATGTCATCACGTTGATCCTCTCGGACAAGCTGGACAAGAAAGCCGCCGACGCCAATTGGGTGCGCGCCGTGGAAAAGCATGGAGTCTGGATACCGGTATGGCCGGTCGACGCGGCGGCCATGCCCAATTGGCTGCGCGCCAGGGCCAAGGCGCTGCGAGTGGAGCTCGAACCGGCGGCGGCGCAGCTCATCGTCGAGCGGGTCGAAGGCAATCTGCTGGCGGCGAATCAGGAGCTGCAAAAACTCAGCTTGCTCGAGCCGAATCAGCCGATAAGCGCCGATTTGGTGCTGCGCTCGGTGGGCGACAGCGCCCGCTACGACGTCTTCCAACTCGCCCAGGCTGCCGCGGCGGGCGATGCAGCGCGCGCATTGCATGTTTTGTCGGGGCTCAAGAGCGAAGGGGTGGAACCGAGCTTGATTCTGTGGGCCCTGGTGCGCGAATTGCGGGGATTGTGGCAGGCGCGCGAACGCGAACGCCTGCGTTCCAATGTACGCGCCAGCGGCTGGAATCTCGCGGCCTCTCCTTCGCCGCAGGCACTGGCAAGGATACGGAAGCTGCCTCTGGCGCGGCTGATGGTTCAGGCGAGCCGCACCGACAGGGTCATCAAGGGGTTGGCGGCGGGCGATGCGTGGACCGCCATCACCGGCATAACCTGCGCCATCGCCGGCGCTTTGCAAGCGACAGCGGAATCAGGCAGGGTAGCCCAATGAACCCCATGGGCGTCTTCGGCGGGACCTTCGATCCCATCCATTACGCGCATTTGCGCACGGCTTTCGAGTTGCAGCAGGCATTGCGGCTCAAGGAGATTCGTTTCCTTCCGGCCGGCAATCCTCCGCATCGCGAGCAACCGATCGCCGATGCGCAGGTGCGGCTGCACATGGTGCAGCTGGCGACCGCCGGACAAGCCGGATTCATCGTCGATGATCGCGAAGTGCGCAAGGCCGGCCCTTCCTATTCAGTGGAAACTCTGGCTGAGCTGCGCCATGAGTACCCGGACCGCAGCCTCTGTCTCATCGTCGGCATGGATGCATTCTTGAGCCTGCCGAAGTGGCATCAATGGCAGGAACTGCTGCAGCTCGCTCACCTGGTGGTGGCGCACCGTCCAGGTTGGCGCGCGCCGGGCATGGGCCCCTTGGGCGAGCTTTTGGTCGATCGGGGCACCGGACGCATCGGCGATCTGCACGAACAGCGCGCCGGGTGCATTTATATTCATGCGGTGACGCAGCTGGAAATCTCCTCGACGGAGGTGCGCCAGCTGATCGCCATGGGACGCGATCCGCGCTTCCTCATGCCGGATCCGGTGCGTAAACTCATTCTGGATACGAATTGCTATTCCAAGAGCCGGACCTAGTGCCAATCAACAGAAAGAAAGCCGCCCAACTCAAGCCTGCCCGCGCCGTCAAACCTCGTGCCGCGAGAGCAACCAAACCCGCCAAACCCTCGCTGAAAAACGTCGTCGTGGACGCTCTGGCCGACATGAAGGCGCTGGATGTGAAGCTGCTCGACGTGCGCGGGTTGACGGACATCGCCGATTACATGGTGATTGCCAGCGGTACGTCCGACCGGCATGTGCGCTCGGTGGCGCAACGCGTGGTCGAAAAAATCAAGGAGGCGGGCTTCCGCCCGCATGGGGTCGAAGGACAGCAGGACGGCGATTGGGTGCTCATCGATCTCTCCGAGCTGATCGTTCATGTGATGTTGCCGCGGGTGCGCGAGTTCTACGGCCTGGAGAAACTCTGGGACCTGTCGATGTCCAAGCGTGCGGCGCGCGGCTGACGCGATTGCAATGAAATGCCGGTTAATAGCAGCCGGTACCCGACTGCCCGAATGGATCAACATGGGCTTCGAAGAATATCGGCGGCGCTTGCGCACCCCCTTGATTCTCGAGTTGCAGGAGGTTGCCGTGGCCAGCCGCCGCGCCGGGGAAGACCCAAAACGGGCCGTGCACCGGGAAGGCGAGGACATGCTTGCGCTGATCGGCCGGGATGATTATGTCGTCGCGCTGGAGATCGGCGCGCGGGCGATGAGCACCGAGCAATTGAGCGCCTGGCTCGCAGAGCGGCTGCGCGCCGCGCGGCCGCTGGCACTGCTGATCGGCGGCCCCGATGGTTTGGCGGCCGAGTGCCGCACACGGGCCGACCAGAGCTGGTCCCTGTCGCCGCTGACGCTGCCGCATGGGTTGGTGCGGGTCATCGTCGCCGAACAGATTTATCGGGCCATGAGCCTGCAGGCCGGACATCCGTATCATCGCGCTTGATGCGTCGCGCTTCGGTATCCTGGCGGCATGCCCGCGGATTTCATTTTTCTGGCTTCTGGGTCGCCGCGCCGCCGCGAGCTCTTGCTGCAGATCGGCGTAAGCGCCCGGCTGCTCGAAGTCGCGGTGGACGAGACAGCGGCCCTGAGCGAGGAGCCGTCGTCCTACGTCCTGCGGCTGGCGTGCGCCAAGGCGGAGGCCGGATGGAGTTGCCGCGATGCGGCGACGGGTGCCGCGGTTTTGGCGGCGGATACGGCCGTGATCATCGACGACTCGATTCTCGGCAAACCCCAAGATCGGTCCGCGGGCATGGCAATGCTCAAGCGGCTGTCGGGCCGCAGCCACCAAGTCCTGACCGCCGTCGCACTGCGGTCGGGCGACGGGGTCGAGTCCCGAATCAGCCGCAGTGTGGTAAGTTTTCGCGAGATCGGCGCAGCTGAAGCTGGAACCTATTGGGACACCGGCGAACCCTGCGACAAGGCCGGCGGCTACGGCATCCAGGGTCTGGGGGCGGTATTCGTCGCGAGCTTGAGCGGCAGCTATTCCGGCGTCATGGGATTGCCTCTGTTTGAAACGGCACAGCTGCTGGACGCGGCCGGTGTGCCGCGCTGGAACCTGAAAGCCCCATGAGCACCGAAATTCTGATCAATGCCAGCACGCACGAGGCGCGCGCCGCGGTGGTCGAAAACGGCGTACTGCAGGAGGTGTTTCTGGAGCGTGCCAGCCGGCGCGGACTGATCAGCAATATTTACAAGGGCCGCGTTTCGCGCGTGCTGCCCGGCATGCAGGCAGCATTCATCGACATCGGCATGGAGCGCACGGCATTCCTGCATGCCTCCGATATTCTCGATCCGCGCCACGTCGATACCGGAATCGAGCCGCCGCGCACCGAGAACATCCGTTCATTGGTTGCCGAAGGCAACGAGATTCTGGTGCAAGTCGTCAAGGATCCGCTCGGCACCAAAGGCGCGCGCCTCACGACCTACGTCACGCTGCCCTCGCGGTACCTGGTCTACATGCCGCAGGGGCAGGGCGTCGGCGTATCGGCGCGCATCGAGGAGCAGAACGAACGCGAGCGGCTGCGCGCCGCGGTGCAAGCCGGACTCGAGCCCAATGAGAATGCCGGCTACATCGTACGCACCGCCGCCGAGGATGCCTCGCCCGAAGCGCTGCGGGCGGACATGATTTACCTGCGCAAATTGTGGGAATTCGTCCGTCAGAAGGGGTTGCGCACCGAGCCTGGGAATCTGGTGCACGCCGATCTGCCGCTGCATTTGCGGGTGCTGCGCGACTTGCTGCGGCCGGATGTCGAGAAAGTGGTGATCGACCAGCCGAGCGCGCATCGCGAAATGCAGGAATTCGCCGCCGCCTTCATGCCCGAAGCGCTGCAACGCATGGAACTGTACTCGGAGTCCCGCCCGGTGTTCGAGCTGCACCATGTCGAGGACGAAATCCAGAAGGCGCTGGAGCGCAAGGTCCCGCTCAAATCGGGAGGCCATTTGATCATCGATCAAACCGAGTCCATGACCACGATCGACGTCAACACGGGCGCGTTCGTCGGGCACCGCAATCTCGAGGAAACGATATTCCGCACCAACCTCGAGGCGGCGGTGACCATTGCGCGGCAGCTGCGCCTGCGCAATCTCGGCGGCATCATCATCATCGATTTCATCGATATGGAAGAACCGGAACACCGCCGCCAAGTCATCCAGGCTCTGGAAAAGGCGCTCGCGGACGATCACGTCAAGACCAACATCTCGTCGGTGTCGCCCTTGGGGTTGGTGGAAATGACGCGCAAGCGCACGCGCGAAAGTTTGGAACATCTGCTGTGCCAGGCTTGTCCCACCTGCGAGGGCAGAGGCTTTGTAAAAACCGCCGAAACGGTTTGCTACGAGGTATTTCGCGAGATCGTGCGCCAGTCGCGTCAATTCGAATGTCAGCAATTGATGGTGCTGGCGCACCAAGATGTCATCGAGCGCCTGCTCGACGAGGAGTCATCCGCGCTGGGCGAGATGGAACTCGTCACCGGCAAGCCGATCCGACTGCAAACCGAAGCTCTTTACACCGTCGATCAATACGACGTCGTGCTGATGTAGATGCGCATCGCCAAAATCGGCAAGGTCCTGCTGTACTGCCTGGCGGGATTTGCGGGGGTCGTCCTGCTCTTGTTGCTCGGCGTCAAATTGACGTTGGACCGCGCGCCGCACTACCAATCCGAAATCAAAAACTGGGTGTTCGCGCAAACCGGCTATCACATCGGCTTTGCGCACGTTTCGCCGGCGCTGCGCTGGTATGGTCCGGAACTGTATTTCGACCGGCTGGAATTGCGCTCGAAGGATGACCAACGCGTTCTGGCGCGCGCCCGGGGCGGCCGCATCGCGGTCGACATCTGGCAGCTGCTGCGCAGCGGCCGCTTGCTGGCGGGCCGTGTGGAACTCGATTCTCCCGATATCCTCGTGTCGCGCCTCGGCCCGAGCCGCTTCGCGATCGCCTCGGAAATCGAAGTGGACGGCGAAAGTGCAAAGCAGAGCCTGAAGGCGGATGAATTGCCGTCCGGTACGTTCGCGATCCGCCATGCGCTGTTCACTCTGCGCGACTGGAACGCGGATCTGCCGTCGCTCGTGCTGCAGGACGTGAGCATCGATCTGCGGCACGAGGCGGACGGCATCGGAGTGGAGTTTGCCGGCCAATTGCCGCCTGCGCTCGGCGGCACGCTGAGCGCGCACGCCCGCGCGCAGGGTCACGGCGAGCTCTCGACACTGGTCTGGGACGGGCTGGCGCTGGCGCAGGGCATTTCTTTCCCCGGGTGGCGCCGCTTATTGCCGGAATATCTCGCCGGCCTGGACGCAGGCACCGCCACCTTCGAAATTTCAGCGGAAGGCCGCGGAATGACTCTCGCTCGCGCGGGGTTGGATTTTTCAGCCAGCGGAGTCTCGGCCAAGCTTGCCGATGGACCGGTGGCGAAGTTCGATCAGATGAGCGGCGTGCTGACCCTGGCGCATGCGGGAAACCGCTGGAGCCTGTCCGGGAGGCGCGTGCGCGCGGTGGGGCGCGATCCGGAGTCGGCGTTCGACATCAGTTGGAGCCAAGGTTCGGAGGGCTTGCTGGACGTCAGCGCCCGCGCCAGTTATCTACGCGTCGACACGCTGTTGCCGTTGGCCGGATTTCTGCCGCAAAAGGAATTGCGCGAGAAGATTCGGGAGATCGCCCCAACCGGGGAATGGATCGATACCTCCTTGGCGTTGGCGCGTACCGCGGCCGGCGACCCATGGCGCCTGCGGGTTCAGGCCAAATTTCGCGATGCGGGCTTCGCCCCGCTGGGACGGGCCCCGGGGTTGCGCGGCCTGTCCGGTTCCCTGGCCGGCGATGAAAGCGGCGGCCATGTCTTCATCGATTCCAATGGCGCCGTATTCGCATGGCCGTCGGAGTTTCCGCAACCTCTCGATTTGGAAATCTGCCAGGCAAAGCTCTATTGGAAACGCAGCGCCGATGAGTTGCTCGTCGCAAGCCCGGCCTGGCAGATCAAGACGCACGACGCCGAAGTTCATGGCCTCGTCTCCTGGCGCCAGGCGAGCGACGACTCTTCCCCGGTCCTGACACTGGCCAGCACCGTGCAGAACGGCAACGTGGCCGGCGCACGAAATTACTTTCCTCGAGCGCTGATCGCGCCGCCGGCGCTCGCGTGGCTCAACCGCGCATTCGTCGCCGGGCATTTGTCACGCGCCGATGCGGTGCTGCAGGGACCGCTTCGCCGCTATCCATTCCGCGACGGCAGCGGTCTGTTCCTGGTACGCGTCGCCATCGATGGCATGACGTTGGATTACAGCGACGGATGGCCTCCGGCCGAGAACGTGACGGCGCAGGCGGAGTTTCGCAATGAAGGCTTGAACGTGCACATGATCAGCGGCCGTCTGGGGGCCATAACCTTGGATTCGGTCGAGGCGCGCTTTGCCGATTTCAAGAACGGGGAACTGCGCATCAAGGCCGGCGCCCGGGGCGAGGCGTCCGCGGCGATCGACTATCTGCGGGCAACGCCGCTCGATGCCATGGCCGAACACGCCTTCTCGTCGGTCGAGGCCGCAGGAATGCTCGACGCGAACGTGGATCTATTCCTGCCTTTCAAGGATTTCGCGCACCGCCGCGTCCTGGTCCACGGACAGTTGGACGGCGCAACGCTCAATGAGGTGGGATCCCCGCCGAAGGCCACCGACATCAGCGGCGAGTTCGACATCGACAACGCGCAGGTCGTGCATGCCGACATCCATGGCCGCTTGCTGGGGGGTGCGTTTCAGATGCAAGCGCGCGTGCCGAGGAATCGGCCGGTGACCCGCACCCAGTTGGAATTTCGCGGCGCCTTGAACGCCGACGCGGTGCGCAGCGCACTGGCCGTGCCGGCGACGATATCCATCAAAGGCGAAACCGACTGGCGCGCGGTGCTCAAGATGGCGCCGGAGCCGGCCCGTGAGCGCTCGCTGCGCTTGAGCAGCACGCTGGCGGGTTTCGAGATGAAGCTGCCCGCGCCGCTCGACAAGCCGGCAGGCACGCCGTTGCCATCCTGGTTGGAAATACAATGGCCCGCCAATGGCGGACGGCAAGGGCGTTTCGCGCTGGGCTCCTTGGTGAACGGCTCGTACGGGCTGGAATCCGACGCCAATGGCTTCAGGTTGGCCCACGCCACCATGAACTTCGGCGCCGAGCAACCCGCCGCAGGCGACACCCAGATTCTCAACGTCGGCGGCTCGGTGGAACGGGTCGATCTGGCGGGATGGCTGGCCTTGAGCGGCCCCGACAAGAATGCCAAGCCGCTCTCTTACTACTTGCGCAGCGCCAGCATGCACGTCGGCGAATTGGATTATCTCGGCCTGGCGTTTCGCGACGTCGGACTGGATCTCACCGCGAGCGACTCCGGATTGCACATCGACGTTGGCGGCCCGAACGTATCGGGCAGCCTTTCCATCCCTGCCGCCAGCAATGCCTCCACGCCCTGGAACCTGCAGTTCGAACGCCTGCAATTCGCGGCAGCAGGCCCCGAGGATTCAGACGATGAGGCCACAGAGCCGGCTCCGGCGTCGTCAAGCGGCTTTTCCGATCCGCGCGCAGTACCCGCGCTCGAGTTTCACGCGGCCCAGCTGATCTGGGGCGAGAGGGACTTCGGCGATGTACGCGCCACGCTGACGAAGCTGGACGATGGCATTCGTCTCAAAAGCCTCGCCGTGGCCGCACCCAGCTTTGCCGTCAACGCGGACGGGGAGTGGCGCGGCAAGGATGCCAGCATTGCGCGCATCACCGGTGCGCTGACCAGCACCGACGTGCAGAGCACGCTGCGTGATCTTGGCTATGCCGATGTCATGCAAGCCAAGTCGGGCAAGATGGACTTCGATCTGACATGGGCGGGCGCGCCGACCGCGGCCGCGGTGGCTGAGGCCTCCGGCCACGTGCAATTGTCGTTCGACAAGGGACAGGTGACCGGCCTCAAACCGGGTGCCGGACGAGTCCTGGGACTGGCCAGCATCGCGGCACTGCCACGGCGTCTTTCGTTGGATTTCAGCGATTTGACCGACAAAGGGCTGGCTTTCGACACGGTCCGCGGCGATTTCAAACTGCACGAGGGCAGCGCCTACACCGACAATGTGCTGCTCAAAGGCCCGGCCGCGGAAATCGGTCTGATTGGCACGGTCGACTTGAAAAACAAGCTTTATGACCAAACTGCAGTCGTAACAGGCAATTACACCAGCTCGCTGCCGGTGGCGGCGCTGGTGGCGGGGCCCGTGGTCGCCGGCGCGGTGCTGCTGTTCACCCAGGTCTTCAAACAGCCGCTGAAGGGCCTGGCACGGGGGTATTATCGCATTACCGGCCCTTGGGACAACCCCAATGTGGAGAGGATCAAGAGCGCAGAAGCGGCCGCCGCGACTGCCGAGGCACCGAAATAGATGGGAAGAGTAGCTGCAATTCAAATGACCTCGGGTCATGTAGTCGCCGACAATCTCGCCGCGGCCGCGTCGTTGCTGCGCGAGGCGAAGGACGCCGGTGCCGAGATTGCCTGCTTGCCGGAGAATTTTTGCTTCATCGGGCTCAAGGATGCGGACAAGCTGCGCGTTGCCGAGTCCGACGGCGACGGCGCGGTGCAGAGCTTTTTGAGCACCACGGCCCGCGATCTCAAGATGTGGATCCTGGGGGGCACCATCGTGCTCTGCGGCGACAGCGAAAGCCGGGTCGCCAACACTTCGTTGCTGATCGACGCCGACGGCAAGCGCGTTGCACGCTACGACAAGATCCATCTGTTCGATGTCACCATTCCGGGGCGCAACGAGCAGTATTTGGAGAGCAGGCACGTCATGCCCGGCAGGGCCACCGTGCTGGCCGATACACCGGTTGGCCGACTCGGAATGTCGGTGTGCTACGACATGCGCTTCCCGGAGCTGTACCGCGATCTGGTGAGCCAAGGGGCCGAATGGCTGGCCATGCCCGCGGCCTTCACCGTGCCGACCGGGCGCGCCCACTGGGAACCGCTGTTGCGGGCCCGCGCCATCGAAAATCTATGCTACGTAGTGGCGCCGGCGCAGTGGGGTACGCACAGCAGCGGCCGCGAGACTTACGGCGATTCGATCATCATCGACTATTGGGGCCAGGTGCTGTCGCGCTTGGCCAAAGGAACTGGAGTGATAACAGCAGATATCGACCTGGCGCAACTGCACGAATCGCGGCTGCGCTTTCCTGCCTTGGAAAACCGGCGGATCGGGCGTGTGAACGCCGCGGCGGCCGCGTCATGAACGCCCGCAGCGCAGAGGTGGTGGTCCCCACCTTCGAAGTGGCCGAAAGGATGATCCTGGCGCCGTCGGGACTGGACGAGCGTCGATTGAGCAACGTGCTCGACACGATCATGACGCGCGGCGTCGATTACGCGGACCTGTATTTTCAACTGTCGCGCGAAGAGTCGTGGGCGCTCGAAGACGGCATCGTCAAGGAGGGCTCCCACAATATCGAGCAGGGAGTCGGCGTGCGCGCCATCAGCGGAGAGAAAACCGGCTTCGCCTATACCGACGAGGTGCTGCTGCCGGCGTTGGTCGAGGCATCCGACGCCGCCCGCGCGATCGCGCGCAGCGGCGCGCATCACGCCGTGCAGGCCTGGCAGCGTCCGAAGACGCATCGCTTGTATCTGCCGGCCGATCCACTCGATGCTGTCAAGGATGAGGACAAGGTTGCCTGGCTGATGCGCATCGACGCCGATACGCGCCGTATCGATCCCCGGGTGAAGCAGGTCATGGCCTCATTGACGGCGGCTCACGAAGTCATCCTGATCGCCGCGAGCGACGGTACGCTGGCCGCGGATGTGCGGCCCCTCGTGCGCGTCAACGTATCGGTCATCGTCGAACAGAACGGCAGGCGCGAGCAAGGCTACAGCGGCGGCGGCGGCCGCTTCGGTCTCGACGAACTGTTGCGCGGCGACGGTCCGTTTGCGCATGGGCGCGAAGCCGTGCGCCAGGCGCTGGTGAATCTGGAAGCGGTGGCCGCGCCCGCCGGGGCGATGACGGTGGTACTCGGCTCAGGCTGGCCGGGAATCCTGCTGCACGAGGCGATCGGGCACGGATTGGAGGGCGATTTCAACCGTAAGGGCACATCGGCCTTCTCGAACCGCATCGGACAGAGGGTGGCCGCGGACGACATCACGGTGGTCGATGACGGTACGCTCGACCGACGGCGCGGCTCGCTGAACGTCGATGACGAGGGAACACCGACTCAGTGCACCACGTTGATCGAGAACGGCGTACTGCGCGGCTACATCCAGGACAAGATGAATGCGCGCCTGATGGGCATGAGCGCCACCGGCAACGGCCGGCGCGAATCCTTCGCCCATATGACCCTGCCGCGCATGACCAATACCTACATGCGGGCCGGGCCGCGAGATCCTGAAGAAATCATCGCGTCGGTGGAGAAGGGCTTGTACGCCGTCAACTTCGGCGGCGGCCAGGTCGACATCACGTCGGGGAAGTTCGTCTTCTCGGCGAGCGAGGCTTATCTGATCGAGAACGGCAAGATCGGCGCCCCGGTCAAGGGCGCAACGCTGATCGGCAACGGCCCCGACGTGCTGACCCGGGTCAGCATGGTCGGAAACGACATGCGCCTGGACGGCGGCGTCGGAACCTGCGGCAAGGAAGGTCAATCGGTGCCGGTCGGCGTGGGCCAACCGACCTTGCGGGTTGACGCACTGACCGTGGGCGGCACGGGCTAAGCTCGATATCTGGGCAATCGCGCAACGATTGCCGCTTCAAGCCGATGCGCACTCCCATCAAGATGCGTACACGGCAATCTCAAGGAGGAGAGCGTTGGGCAGGGAGCCCAAGCCGTGGTGCGGGCGGGACGCCGGGGCCGGGTGTCCTGGCTCGCCCCTTAAATTTGCCGCCGGGTTTTCAGCCACCGATCGGCGACACGAAGGCCCCAGGCGTAAATGGATAGTGAGGGATTCACACGGCTCGATCGCGGCAGCACGCTGCCGTCCACCACGTACAATCCGCCGATACCGAACACCGCGCCCTCCGGGTCGACGACCGCCTGATCGGCGTGGGTGCCCATGACGAGCGTGCCGCTCACATGCGCCGTGCCGTTCAGGCCCACCCGCTGCGTGAAGCTCACGATGCCGATGCGCAGGAGCACGCGCCTGAAGGCGCGCGTAAAGGCCCTATGTTCGGCAAGCGAGGCCGGCACGCGAGCTTCGTCGTAGTCCATGACCGGAGTCTCCGGAGATTGCTCGTACACCCGGTTATCGCGGCTCGCGCCATCTTCGGTCTGCAGAAAAAAACCATAGGCGTGGCGGCCGATGAGGCGCGCAACGAAGCGCGGCACGTATCTCGGAACCAGCGTCGCGATGAGGTCGGCATCGAATCCCAGCGGCTGGAGGCTGCTGTGAGGAAAATTCGCGTGCGTGGTCAACATGGTCTTGCGCAAGGTGTCGGTGGGACGCCGCAACGATACGGCGATCAAGGCGGTCAACAGGTGTTTTTTCAAGTTGCGTCCCACCAGATCGAACTTGCCGTCGCGCGCCCGCGCGTCCAGGCCCGCGATGAACCGGCTCAACAACCGCGGCGAATGCAGAGTCCCGGCGGCCAGCATGACCGTGTCGGCGCGCAACTCTTCGCCGCCGGCCAAGCGCACGCCGGCCACGCGCGTAGCGCCATCACTCCCGCCATTGAGCAGCGCGACGACTTCGCAGCCGGTGCGCACGGTCAAGTTAGAGCAGCCGGCCACCGGATTCAAAAAACTCGATTCCGCATCGCCTTTCAGTTGCGCCACGCTGGCGAAGCCGTCGAAGTGGCGCGCTTCCAGCGGGTTTTGCAGAATGCTCTCGGACAAGGCCATGGGCAGCGAAAGCGAAGCCCAGGCACCATCGATGGCAGCGACGGCCTCGAGAATTCGCTTTAGGGAGGGTTCGATCGGAAAGGTGCGCACGCCGAGCAACCGCTCGGCCTCATCGTAATAGGGCGCGAGATCGGCCGGCTCGATGGGCCAGCCGCGGGCGGCATAGCCGCTCTCGTCCAGGAATTCTTGCGCGGAATAGCGCAGCACGGCGGCGCCGTACCAGCGCGTCTTACCGCCCAGATTGAAATGCTCTTCGGGACATATGGCGCGGCCATGGCCGTCGCGCCAGGGTTCCCTGCTCAAGAATCTCCCGTGCATGACCACCTGGATGTCGTCCAGCGTCGAGCCGTCCGCCGGCAATTCAGCACCCTTCTCCACGATCAGAACGCGCACGCCCCCGAGTGCCAGACGATGGCCGGCGGCGGCACCACCCGCGCCGGAGCCGACGATGATCACTTCATAGGGGTTCGCGTTCATGCAGGGCGGCAAATCATGACGCAGATTCTAGCCGATAAAAAAGCGGCGGACCCGGCAAGGCCCGCCGCGATAAGTCGCAGGAAGCGAATCAATTCAAACGGCGACGGCTAGCGATTCCATGTGTCCTGAAAGTCGAACAGATCGAACAGATCGCCGATCGCAGGCGTGTTCAGCGGCACGTACGGATTGTGCCGAGCCGCGATCGGATTCGGGTAGTTATCCCGGCTGCGGTAGCTGACCGGTTTCAAGCTCCAGTTCCTTTCGATGAATTTCAAGATCGATACGTGATCGGTGTACTCGTGCGAGATATGTCCCGGCTTGGTGTAGGGCGAAACCACCATCAACGGAATACGCGTGCCGTCACCGAAGAAGTCGAGAGGCTGTACATATCCGGAATCGTAGTAGCCGCCGCCTTCATCGAAGGTGATGAATATCGCGGTGTCCTTCCACAAGTCGGGATTGGCGCGAACGGCATCCACGATCTTCTTGCTGAAGCCCTCGAACAGATCCAGCTTCGAGGAAGCCGGATGGCCGTCGACCAGGCCGCTCGGTTTGACGAAGGAGACCGCCGGCAGCGTGCCCTTGGCGATGTCGTTGTAGAGGTCGGCCGTATCTTGAATGTGGGCGGTACGGATCGCGGCATTCGTCATGATGGAGGTGTCGTATTGAAACGGATTGCAGATGTTGCAGTACTCGTCGCTCTTGGCGCCGATTGCCCCATAGTTGAGCTGATACGGATCCGGAACGTAGTTATCCCACTGGTCGCCGTAATACTTCCAGGAAATGTCGGCGGCCAACAGGCTGTCGCCGATGCTGGGGGTCGAGGACGGCGGGATGGTGAACACCGTGTTGTCCGGGCTGGTGTCGGTGAAGGCGTTTTTGCCGTTGCCGAAATAGCCGGGATTGTAATTGTTGAGCAGATAATAATGGCCGGTTTCGCAATGCGGATCGATCGGATGCGGCAAGGATTGCAGGTAATTCACCACCGTCGACACGCCCGGCTGGGTCGGATCCGAGCAATTGCTGTAGGAGCCGCCGCCGTATGCGGGGGAGCCGAAGGAGCCGCCGCCGTAGCCGTCCTCGGCATACCAATTGTTCGTGCCGGGGGCCGGATTCGGGTTCTCGATTTCATCCAGGACCGCGGGCTTCGCAGTGGTGCCGTCGGACACATCGTGCGGCGGTTTCTTCGGATGCCCGGCGCCGTCGCTGAACCAGATGGCATCGCCATGCCCGAGCATGATGTGATTCGCGCCGGTTCCACCGTCCACGGATTGATGGAAGTTGTCGCTCATCGCGAATTCATCGGCGAGTTGCTTGAAGTACGGCGCATCGCCTCGCTGCACGTTGTAGAAGCCCAGCGACGTGGAGCCTTCGCCCGTGGTCGTGGCCGCGGCCGAGTAGCCCTCGGTCACCTCCACCCAGGAGAAGAGCTGCGCATCGCACCCCGACGGACGTTCCGGAGTGGCGTGCGCGAGGCTGCAATCCAGCTGCTGCCACATTTGATAGAAGCGGTGCACGGGGCTGGCAGCGTAGTCGTCATAGCTGAATGCAGCGCCGGTCAATTGAAACGGGCCGGGGGGCAGGGCGTTCACATCCGCGATGCGCGTATCGGGGGTCTTGTGCGCCAGGAGAGTGCCGCCGCCGACCAGGTATTGATAGTAGTCGGCGGGCAACCCGTTTTCGGATGCTTGAGCCAGGCTCAAGCTGTTGCCGGCAACGTAGGACTGCGAGGGCTTGCCGCCCAACGTCGGGCCGCCGACCAGGGGTGCGGGCAGCACGTTATTCTTGAACGAGGTTTTCGGCGGGCTCAGCAGAAAAGCATCGGCGGTCGGGTCCGCGGCGGCATGCTGCTCCGCCTTGTAGAAATTCGGTCCCGGCGCACCGTCGTTCTTGACGATTCCTTCGGAGAGCAGATTCCAAACGTGCTCGCCGTTCTTCGGCTCGTAAGTGGCGAACACATGATCGAAGCTGCGATTCTCGCCGATGATCACGATGACGTGTTTGATCGGCGTGCGCGTGTTGGTGCTGGGATCGGCGGTTTGCGCCGCGGCTGCCAGCGTGGCCCCGAGCGATAGCTGCAGCACCGCCGCGGAGCAGAGCCCGACGCGCACCGCTGCCAGCGTATTTGAAATGATGGTCTTTGAATCCACGAGTTGATCTCCCATTGACGTTGCAGGTCGTTCCTAGCGCTCAAGCGTGCGCCGAGCGAACGTTTTAGAGGAGATGTGTTGCAGCGGTGTGATGATTGCGTTAAGCGAGGAAATAACGCGCGAAGCGCCTGCAAGATTTACAATTTTTCGCGCCGGAGCCGACGATGATCACTTCATAGGGGTTCGCGCTCAGGCTAGCGATTCCACGCGTGGTGAAAGTTGAACAGATCGAACAGATCGCCGATCGCAGGCGTGTTCAGCGGCACGTAAGGATTGTGCCGAGCCGCGATCGGATTCGGGTAATTATCCCGGCTGCGGTGGCTGACCGGTTTCAAGCGCCAGTTCCTCTCGATGAATTTCAGGATCGACACGTGATCGGTGTACTCGTGCGAGATATGTCCCGGCTTGGTGTACGGCGAAACCACCATCAACGGAACACGCGTGCCGTCGCCGAAGAAGTCGAGAGGCTGAACGTATCCGGAATCGTAGTAGCCGCCGCCTTCATCGAAGGTGATGAGTATCGCGGTGTCCTTCCACAAGCCGGGACTGGCGCGAACGGCATCCACGATCTTCTTGCTGAAGCCCTCGAACAGATCCAGCTTCGAGGAAGCCGGATGGCCGTCGACCAGGCCGCTCGGTTTGACGAAGGAGACCGCCGGCAGCGTGCCCTTGGCGATGTCGTCGTAGAGGTCGGCCGTATCTTGAATATGGGCGGTACGGATCGCGGCGTTCGCCATGATGGAGGTGTCGTACTGAAACGGATTGCAGATGTTGCAGTACTCGTCGCTCTTGGCGCCGATTGCCTTGTAGTTCAGCTGATACGGATCGGAAACGTAGTTGTTCCACTGGTCGCCGTAATATTTCCAGGAAATATCGGCGGCCAACAGGCTGTCGCCGATGCTGGGCGTCGAGGACGGCGGGATGGTGAACACCGTGTTGTCCAGGCTGGTGTCGGTGAAGGCGTTTTTGCCGTTGCCGAAATAGCCGGGATTGTAGTTGTTCAGCAGGTAGTAATGACCGGTTTCGCAATGCGGATCGATCGGATGCTGCAGGGATTGCAGATAACTCACCACCGCCGACACACCCGGCTGGGTCGGATCCGAGCAATTGCTGTAGGAACCGCCGCCGTACGCGGGCGAGCCGTGGGAGCCGCCGCCGTAGCCGTCCTCGGCATACCAATTGCTCGTGCCGGCAACCGGATTCGGGTTCTCGATTTCATCGAGGACCGCGGGCTTCGCGACGGTGCCGTCGGACACATGCGGCGGAGTCTGCGGATGTCCGGCGCCGTCGCTGAACCAGATGGCATCGCCATGCCCGAGCATGATGTGATTCACACCGGTTCCGCCGTCCACCGATTGATGAAAGTTGTCGCTCATCGCGAAATCATCGGCGAGTTGCTTGAAATACGGCGCATCGCCTTGTTGCACGTTGTAGAAGCCCAGCGACGTCGAACCTTCGCCCGTGGTCGTGGCCGCGGCCGAGTAGTCGGTGCTGAAGTTGGCGGCCGGCGCCAGGCCGTCGCTGCCGGCGCCCTGGGTCACCTCCACCCAGGAGAAGAGCTGCGCATCGCACCCCGACGGCCGTTCCGGAGTCGCGTGTGCAAGGCTGCAATCCAGCTGCTGCCACATTTGATAGAAGCGGTGCACGGGGCTGGCAGCGTAGTCGTCATAGCCCAAAGTGGCGCCGGTCAATTGAAACGGGCCGGGCGGCAAGGCATTCACATGCGCGATGCGCGTATCGGGGGTCTTGTGCGCCAAGAGAGTGCCGCCGCCGACCAGGTATTGATAGTAATCGGCGGGCAGCCCGTTTTCCGACGCTCGAGCCAGGCTCAAGCTGTTGCCGGCAACGTAGGACTGCGCGGGTTTGCCTGCGGAATCAGTCGGGCCGCCGACCAGGGGTGCGGGCAGCACGTTATTCTTGAACGAGGTTTTCGGCGGGCTCAACAAAAAAGCATCGGCTGCGGGATCCGCGGCATGCTGCTCCGCCTTGTAGAAATTCGGTCCCGGCGCACCGTCGTTCTTGACGATCCCCTCGGCGAGTAGATTCCAAACGCGTTCGCCGGGCTTCGGCTCGTACGTGGCAAATACATGATCGAAGCTGCGATTCTCGCCGATGATCACGATGAGGTGTTTGATCGGCGTGCGCGTGTTGCTGCCGGGATCGGTGTCTTGCGCTTCGGCAGCCAGGCAGCCGAACGAGAGCTGCAGCAGCGCTGCGCAGCAGAGCCCGGCGCGCGCCGCTGCCGGCGTGTGCGGGATGATGGTCTGCAAATCCACGAATTGATTTCTCCTTTTTTCAGCCGCTCGGCTCGACACGTATCAATCCCATCATGCCACCGTCCTCGTGTTCGAGCAGATGACAGTGATAGACGAACGTGCCGACGGTGTTCGGAGCGCGGAAGTCCATGCGCAGGCGCACGCTCGGATATTGCAGCATTCTGCCGTTGAAGTAAGGCACGTTCACGGTGTCGCGCAAAAACGGCTCGTTCACGGGAGTGCCGGACCAGTCCAGCAGCAAAAAATGGATTTGATGTATGTGGAAGGCGTGCAATTCGTTGGATCTATTTTCGATGATCCAGTCCTCCACGTCGCCCTGCTTGACGACGATGTTGGGCGTATCGGACGCTGGATCGAATGCGGCCGGCGTTGCTCCATCCACGGTGATGTAGAACTCGGTGGCGCTGTTGGGATTGGCGGGATCCTGGAGTTTTTCCGAGAAATACAACTTTCGTACGCGCACGGGAGGCACGTCGCCGATCCACGGCAGCGACGGCGCGGCGGCGGGCGATGCCGCAGCTTGCTCTGCGCGCAGCGGCGCTGCGTCCACTCGGGCCACGAGCTTCGCCAGAGCCCGATTTGGATCATTCTCGCCGCCCTGCCCCGTATCCACGGTGCGCGTGACCAACAGGGCAGGCACTCCCAGAGGCGGTCCAGTGACGATGAACTCGACCCTCGAGCCCGGCGGTACGCCGATGTGATCGGTCCATACGACGGCGTTGGCGGCATTGCCGTTGCGGTTCAAGGGGACGCCGTCGATTGCCGCGATCCCCAGCTTTTGCGCGGCGCGGCCGAAGATGACCGCCAGATTCAAATAGGTGATGGCGGAGGCGTTCAGGACGCGCCAGAGCTGGCGTTCGCCCGGCCGCAGCGAAATCACGGCCGGCGGATAGTCCGGGTAAGGCACCGGAACGAAATTGACCGAGAGGTCCTTCGCGGGCTTGCCGAAGCCGGTGCCGTTGTTGGCCGCATCGCCGTCTCTATCGATGAGCATTTTCGGCACGACCGGCTCGGAGGCGGCCGGCGGCGCGTTGGGATTGACGAGATCTTGGTCGCGGATCACCAGGACGCGCTCCGGCAAACCGGACACCTCAGGATTGGCTTGCTCGAGTCCCTCAATGATGAGCGCGCCGGAGGCGCCGCCCAGCACCTGCGCTTTGCTGAAACCATGAATGTGGGGATGGTACCAATACAGCCCGGGCGGCTCGTCCAGCGGTACGCGAAAGCGGTATTCGAAAGCGGGATCGCCCGGCTGTATGGAGGTCTTTAGTACCTCGTCTTGGTGACAAACCGGCGGCACGGTCATGCCGTGAAAATGCAAGTTGGTCGAGGTCAGCGACATGAGGCCGCTATGGCAGGGATCGCGGGAATCGGATCTCGCCGCATGCTGGTGATGGCGCGGGCCGGGGTCCGGCACGGATGCGGCCGGGCCAGGTTGCAGGTCGATGAGTTCGTTCTTCAAACGCAGGATCAGCAAATCACCCGGCCGTAATCGCAGGGTCGGCGATAGCGAACCGTCGGGCAGCACATAGCAATAGCGCACCGTCCCGTCGCTCTGCCGGGAGTTGCGCACCGTCAATTCCGCTTTCAGCACCCCGTCCCGGCTGCGCAGGGCTTCGGGTTCGGCGACCGCGCTGCCGGCAGCGGGCCGGGGACAGGGTGCCCGGACCGGCGGCGCGGCATGCGCAGCAGTCCAGGCGAGGCAGATCAGGGGAGGGATGCAGAGAGTGCCGGCGCGTCGCAAACTTGAACTCCCTAAAGACCCTCGCGGGGAAAGCGGGCAAGGCTATTATCGCTGCGTTACGCCGAGGTGACACGGCAGCCTGCGGCAGGATAGCCTTTGTGGTTCGCTTGAATCGGAGTCGGCATGAAAAAAACCGCGATGCTGGTCTTGGGTGCGATTTGGATGACGCTCGCCGTTGCGGCCGAAGGCCCAGCCGCGCAGCTTGGACTGCCCGCTGTCATAAGTGCGGGCCGGGCAAAACTTCATGGGTTAAGTTAAATACGGGAACGCCTGCGCGGCAGCCGCATTAACATGAAGCAATTCACATGGCGCCACGGAGGTGTTGAACATGCGCTTGTCCCGTCCGGTTTACGAGAGCTTGCCGCTGTTTTACATGGTCATCGGCGCCATAGGCATAATCGTTTTCTACCTCGACCCGCCGGGCATTCAAGGCGAGATCGCCTTTGTCATCGGCATGTGCGCGGAAATTGCGGCGTTGACGCTTTTTCTGCGGCGACTGGATCATCGGGCGCTGAGCCGCGAGTATCGCGGCGAGACCATCGAGCTGTAGGGCACCTACCCGAGCCCCAGGCTACGCCAGTTCGAGGCCAGGCGAGTTCAAGGTCACGGTTCGACTTTGTCCATGACTTCGGTCTCGACGTGTTCCGCAGAGACCCTGACGCGCGATGCGCGTTCATCGAGATACATGACCTCGTGCTGTCCGACCTGGACGACATCGCCATCGTTTAAATTGTGGCGGCGCACGCGTTTCGACTTCACATAAATGCCGTTGGTGCTGTTGAGGTCCTCGATCACGCAGGCGTCGAATTGCGTCACGATCTGGCAGTGATGCCGGCTGATGAATTTGCTGTCGATCTGTATGTCGTTATCCGGCGTTCTGCCGATCACCAGCCGACCTGGGCGCAATTCGCGCTCCATCACGGTTTTGCCTTCGCACGCGAGCAGAACGCGTCCTACCACGGGCCCGCCGGGCGGTAAGTTCGCCGCCGCCACCGGTCCGCTATGCGGCAACGGCGCGGGACCACCGCCGCCCATACTATCGCCCAGGACCGTCGTCGCGGCATGGTCGCCGCCGCCCGCGCCCGGGTCCGCCATCAGGGCCGCGGGCGCGGCCGCGCCGCCGGTGGAGAAACGCAGGCCGGTGCCGATGCCGGCAGGTTCGGCCCATTGCAATTCGCGGATCGCAGCCTGCAGCGAATCCGTACCGACATGATCCATGTTCTGGGCGAACGCGGCCATCATGCAGGTATCGCACAAGGTGTTGATCAGGCGCGGTACGCCGCCGGTATATTTATAAATGGTCGCATAGGTGTCTTCGGCGAAAATGCGGCGCCCTTGCGAGCCTGCCACTTCCAGGCGATGGTCGATATAGGCGATGGTTTCCGTCTTGGTCAGAGCGGTCAGGTGGAACCGCAAACGCACGCGCTGCGTGAGTTGGATCAGGTCCTGGGAATTGAGCTTTTCATTGAGTTCCGGCTGGCCGGCGAGAATGATGCGCAAAACCTTGTCCTTGGTCGTCTCCAAGCCGGACAGCAGCCGCACTTCCTCGAGGACTCGATTGGTGAGATTTTGCGCCTCATCGATGATGAGCAGCACCTTGCGCCCGGCGCTGTACTGCTCGATCAGAAATTGATTCAGGGTCGCGAGCACTTCGGCCTTCTTCATATTGAAAGGGGAGAAGCCGAATTGCACGAGCACCGTCTGCAGGAACGCGGTCGGGGACAGCTGCGTCTGATTGATCTGCGCGATCACGACATCCGTTTGCAGCTCGCGCAGGAAAGTCTCGATGAGCGTGGTCTTTCCGGCGCCGATCTCTCCGGTGATCACGACGAAGCCGTCGGTGAACCAGATGGTCGATTCCATGTAGGCTTTGGCGCGCGCGTGCTGCTTGCTGAGATACAGGAATTGCGGATCCGGACTCAACCGGAACGGTAATTCTTGCAATTTGAACAGTTCTAGGTACATGTGAAGGGAAGTCTACGGGATTCGCGCAATAGCGTGAAATGACGCGCCGCTCATGTCCATTGGATCAATTTTAACGCACGCCGCAGTGCCTGGTCTCGCTCCCGCCCATGCTTCTTGAGGATCGTGCAATGTCCCACCTTGCGCCCAGGGCGTGCCAGCTTTCCATAATCGTGAAACGTCAATCCGTCAATCGCCAATAGCGCGTCGCGATCGGGCATTGTACCGAGGAAATTGATCATTGCCGTGTGCCCCAGCGCACGGGTGCTGCCCAGAGGCAGATCGCAGATCGCCCGCAGGTGATTTTGGAACTGGCTGGTGGCGCAGCCTTCGATGGTCCAATGCCCCGAATTGTGGACACGAGGCGCCATTTCATTGGCAATCAGCCGGCCGCCGACCACGAAGAACTCGATGGCGAGCACTCCGACGTAGGAGAGAGCGTTCATCACGCGCTTCAAGTACTTTTGTGCCGCACGCTCGAGGCGCGAATTCGCAAAGGGCGCGACACAATAGCGCAGCACGCCGCTGCCATGGGTATTGCAGGACAACGGATAGAACACCATTTTGCCGTCGGCGGAGCGTGCGCCGATGATGGATACTTCGCGGGAAAACCGCTGGAATTTCTCGTAGATCAGCCCCACTCCACCAAGGGCCTGCCATGCTGCGCCAATGCTCTTTGCGTCATGCACCACGAACTGTCCCTTGCCGTCGTAGCCGAGACGCCGAGTCTTCAGGATGCCGGGTGCACCCAACTCGCGCACCGCCCGAGTCAGGTGTGCCTCGCTGTCGACCGGCGCATGCGCCGCCACGGGAATTTTCAGTTTGCCGAACAGCGCTTTCTCCCGGATGCGGTCTTGGGAGACTTCCAGCGCCGCCCGCGGTGGCCGGACCTCGGTGATGTCCTTGAGCGGCGCGAGCGCGCTTCCCGAGATGTTCTCCCAGTCGAAGGTCACCACATCGCTGCGTCTGGCAAGCTCATCGAGCTTTTGCGGATCCTCCAAATCGCCGACGATGATGGGTGCGACCTGCGCTCCGGGCGCATCTGCGCTGCGATCGAGAAACAGGCAACGAAGACCGAGCGGGTAGCCCGCCAGCGCCAGCATGCGTCCCAGCTGCCCGGCGCCGACGATGCCTATCCTCGAGCGGGTCAAGGTCCGCGAGGGTCCGGCTTGGCGAGCACGGCGGCGGTCTGGCTTTGGCGGAATGCGTCCAGAGCGGCACGGGTGGCGGCCGATTCGTTGGCAAGGATGGCCGCGGCAAAGAGTGCCGCGTTCTTGGCGCCCGCGACGCCGATGGCGAAGGTCGCCACCGGAATGCCGCTCGGCATCTGGGCGATCGACAAGAGCGAGTCGATGCCGTTCAGCACCTTGGATTGAATCGGCACGCCGAGTACCGGTACCGAGGTCTTGGCGGCCGTCATCCCGGGCAGGTGAGCCGCGCCGCCGGCTCCAGCGATGATCGCCTTCAGGCCGCGATCACGCGCCGTCGCCGCGTATTCGAACAAGAGATCCGGAGTGCGGTGCGCAGAAATGACGCGAACTTCATGCGCTATCTTCAGCGATTCGAGCGTGTCCACGGCAGCTTGCATCGTCTCCCAATCGGAAGACGATCCCATTATGACTCCGACCAAGGATTTCATGATGCGGAGTCTAGCAACTTAAGCAAAAAGGCGGCGCAGAAAGGCGAACAGCTCGCGCGCGGCGCTCGGAGAGCGCTGCTCGACGCGTTCCTTTGCGGCCTTTTCCAGCAGCCGGGTCAGCTCGGCCCGGTCCGCTGCCGGATGTTCTTCGAGCAATTCATCGGCGGCGTCGGGCTCCGTCAACAGCCGGTCGCGCCAGCTCTCGATTTTCTGGAACTGGCGAATCTCGACGTCGTGCCGTTGCTTGCGTTCCCTCAATTTGGCGAGCAGCGGCTCCGCATCGATGCTGCGCATCAACTTGCCGATGTACTGGCGTTGTCTCACCTGCGCGCCATGGGTCGGCAGGCGCCGCAGGTCGCGCAGCGCCGTGCACAGGTTGTCGGGCAAATCCAATTCGTCGATCTCGCGGTCCGGCAGCGCCGACAATTGCACCCCGAGCTCCTGCAGGGATGCGGCCTCGCGCTTGCGCGCGCTCTTGCTGGCGCCCTGCTCCCAAGACTCCCCCTGTTCGTCCTTTTCATCGCCGCTCGTCATATTCCCCATGCTACACCCCAGATCGGTAGAATTAGCGCTTTCCTACGCTTGCTCAAGTTCCCGGAGATGCCATGACCGTAGCCAGCAGCACGCCTGCGCGCCTGACGCAGGCCGACCTCGAATCCATTATCGATCACGCGCTTGCGGAGGCACGCACCCGGGGAGCCACGCAGGCCGAAGCCGCGGTCAGCCAGGATACGGGTCTATCGGTGAGCGTGCGGCTCGGCGAGGTCGAGACCCTCGAGCATCAACGCGACCGCAGCATGGGAATCACCGTCTATTTCGACAAGCGAAAGGGTTCGGCGGGCACGGCGGATTTCTCGCCCGAGGCCGTGCGCGCCACCGTGGCCAAGGCCTGCAGCATCGCGCGATTCACGGCCGAGGACGCCTGCTCCGGCCTCGCGGATGCAGCACTGATGGCGTCGGCGCCTCCCGATTTGGATCTCGCCCACCCCTGGAACATCACGGCGGATCGGGCCATTGAGCTCGCCAAGTCATGCGAGGCTGCCGCGCTGGCCTTTGATCCGCGCATCAACAATTCCGAGGGAGCTTCCGTCGCCAGTCACCGAGGGTTGCACGTGTACGGCAACACCCACGGGTTCATCGGCGGATACCCCACGACCTCGCATACCTTGAGCTGCGTCGTGCTGGCGGGCACCGGCGAGGGCATGCAGCGGGACTTCTGGTACTCGAGTTCGCGCGACTGGCACGAGCTGCAGGAGCCCGAGGTCATCGGACGGGAAAGCGCCCGGCGCACCATCGCACGGTTGGAACCGCGCAAGCTGGCGACCCAGCGCGCGCCGATCTTGTTCGTTCCAGAACTGGCGCGAGGCCTGATCGGGCATTTCGTGGCGGCGATTCGCGGCAGCAGCCAATATCGGCAGTCATCGTTCCTGCTGGATTCGGTCGGGCAGCGGATTTTCCCGAAGGACCTGCGGATTTCCGAGCGGCCGCACATCCACAAGGCCATGGGCAGCGCGCCGTTCGATGACGAGGGCGTGGCGACCCACGATCGAGAATTGGTGGCGGATGGCGTTCTTACCGGCTACATCTTGTCCAGTTATTCGGCGCGCAAGCTTGGGCTGAAGACCACGGGTAACGCCGGGGGCGCGCACAATCTGCTGGTTGCAGCGAATCTTGCCGGCGGTGCAAAGGCGATATTGGAGCGTCTCGGCACGGGGCTGCTGGTCACGGAACTGATGGGCCAGGGGGTAAATACCGTGACGGGCGATTACTCGCGCGGGGCGGCAGGATTCTGGGTGGAGCGCGGCGTAATCCAGTACCCGGTCGCCGAAATCACCATCGCCGGCAATCTGCGCGACATGTTCCAAGGCATCGCGGCGGTGGGCGATGACATCGATGTGCGCGGCGGAACACGAGTGGGATCGATTCTACTCGACGAGATGACCATCGCCGGCGAATGATCCGCCGGTAGATTCCGACGCTTGAACTCCCGCGGAATCTCCGCGCGCCGCAGCAACCGTCATGTCCTTGAGCGATTTGCCGCGCAGGCATTCGAGCATCGCCTGTTCGACGGCGCTCATTGCCTGGACCGCCGGATCGATCGAGCGTATGGCCACGGCGAGACGGCCGCCCGGGCAGGTGCGCAGGTTCTCCAGCACGTCGGACAATCGAATGCCGTCCAGATTGCGGCCGGGCACGAACGATTCGCGTTCGGTGGCCAGAAGGAAGCCGCCTTTTTCCAGCGACCTCAGCACCGGTGAGAGCGCGATGCTGGGGATGTCCAACTCCTCCGCGAGCCGGGACGTGGTCCAAGGCGCACTGCCCACGGTGTAATCGCAGCCGATCAGGTACATGACCGACAGACCCACCTGCTCGCGGTCCTTGCCGGTCAATTCAACCGACTCCTGCCCATGGCGCAGATATTGGGGAAACTGTACATAGAAAGCCAGCTGCGCGCCGATGAGCAAGATCAGCCAGCTCAAGTAGACCCAGACCAGGGTTATCAATACCACCGCGAAGCCGGTGTAGATCGCCACCAGCTTGGATGAATACACGATGAAGGCCGTAAATATCTGGCCGATCAATGCCCAGATGATCCCGGAGGTGATGCCGCCGATGAGCGCGGCGCGAATTCGTACCTTGGTATTGGGAATGAATGCATACATGACGGTGAACACGACGGTGACGATGACGAAGGGCAGAATCCGGCCGGCCGCGTTCAGCGACCACGCCAGCGGCGGAATGGCGGCTGCCCATTGAGCGAAGGGACTGTGTTCAGCCGTGCCAAGCAGCCCCAAGGCAACGGCAAGCAGGATGGGACCCAATATCATCACGCTCAAATATTCGGTGAACCGGCGCGTGAAGCTGCGCGGACGATCGACGTGCCAGAGGAAATTGAAGCTCGCTTCCACCTTCTGGATGGTGGTGATGACCGTGTACACCAGAAATGCCAGGCCGATGGATCCCAACAGGTCGCCGCGCATGTTGGCGACGAATTGCAGGACGGTCTCGGTGAGTTGCGTGGACGCCTCGCCAAGGGGGCGAAAGAACTCATGCAGGATGAACCTAAGATCGCCGCGCGCACCGAGTCCCTTCAGAATCGAAAAACTGAAAACCATCAGCGGCACCAAGGACAGCAGCGTCGTGTAAGCAAGGCTCATGGCTTGCACGCTGATGGCGCCGCGCAGCCAGTCGCGCAGCAGCGCCGCGGGGTAGCGAACGAAGCGCAGCAGCGCCCCCCACGGCGGGCCCATGTCGCGCGACTTGACGAAAAGCCCGTGTTCCAACCATTCCAGCGACGCCGACCACTTGATCATCGGTCGAGCCTTACATGACGCATGCGGTATGGCAAGATCGGGCCCATGTATCCGCAACGCATCGTGTGTCTCACCGAAGAGACGACGGAGACGCTGTATCTGCTCGGCGAACAATGGCGCATCGTCGGAATTTCCGGCTTCACCGTGCGTCCGCCGCAGGCGCGCAAGGAGAAGCCCCGGGTATCCGCGTTCACCGGCGCCAACATCGACAGGATCCTCGCCCTG
>Ga0302326_10004603_pt1 | contig 31850 bp, 34 predicted proteins | sample Palsa_T0_3_FD_202264 | JGI IMG/M metagenome (GOLD analysis project Ga0302326, IMG submission 202264) | Peat permafrost microbial communities from Stordalen Mire near Abisko, Sweden - Palsa_T0_3 | ecosystem: Environmental > Terrestrial > Soil > Palsa > Peat permafrost | place: Sweden: Abisko...
ATCGCACGGCGGCTGTAGCTCAGTTGGTAGTAGCGCCAGATTGTGGTTCTGGAAGTCGAGGGTTCGAACCCCTCCAGCCGCCCCACGGAATCAATAGCTTACAAGCTATTTTAGACCGATCGAAGTTCGGCAACTCAAAATCTGGAATGCCTTCGTTCTAATCCATTGGGGATCAATAACTTACAGAAAAGCCGGCCGCGTGATTGTGTCCTTATCTGTGCCTTTATGAAAAACAGCCTGTCTCGAAAATGCGTTAGAAGCCAATAAAATCAAGGATCCAAAGCGCGACTGAAAGCACTCTCAGCGACAACGAAGAAGCAAAATGGATAGGCCGACCCCTATGTAGTCCGTTGTAAGCTGCTGGAACAAATGAGACTGGATCTATTTAGATAACCAGAATAAAAATCTGGTTCTTGGTGGATTAGTTGTGCACACCGCTGTGTGAGTTTCTCGAACGCCGTTTCCGGCCAACTGCGAGGTCGCTAGCGGCTGTGTGATCAACCTGAGCTTTGTATCAGTGTCCGACCATCCGCTCGGAGCAGCCCCCGAGAACCCGGTGTATATCGAATCTCCGGGCCTTGAGATTCCAATCCTCAGTTTTCAAGGAGACGTGATGTTTCGTCGGATTGCGATTGCTTTTTTCAGCCTGAATGCCTGTCTGATTGTCGCGTACCAAGTGGATGCTCAGCAGGCGCCCTCCGCCGGCGCGCAGCCCCCAGGAGCTCGTGGCCGGGCGGGCCAAGTGTTCCGATTCCGCGCCCCTTCGCGCCTACGCCAGATATCGCATCGATACAACCGATGGCTACGAAACTCTTTACCGCCGCTTGACCGATAAGCAACGGACCAAGAAGCCCCCGCTCGGTCGGCAAAGGCATCTTGGATAACGTCACGCCGCCACGCGGTGTCTCGGCGTTCAAACCCGATCCGCAAGATCCCGCCACGCTTCTTGCGACCATGTTCAGACTTACTGTTCGGGAACAGATCTTCGAAGCTGAGCTTTGACAGGTTCCGCTTTTAAGCGGACTTCATTGATGGCACCCAGAATTTTCGTCAACGTTGCACGCGTTACGCGCCACGCACGGGCACGCTCAACCCGTGAAATCGTTTTGGCCGACACTTGGGCGAGGCGCGCGAGGTCGGACTCGGTCAAATCCAGAGATTTCCGATGCTCCGTCAGGCCCCTGTGCGCACCGAGCCGCTTGTCGATCAGCTTCAGAAGATCACCGTCCTTGGGAGCCAGAAGGACCATCCATTTGCCATCGCCGTCCTTGCGAATGACACTTTAGCTCACTGAGCGCCTTGATGAAAGCCGCCTCGGCCGGGAGAACCTCGATTTCCTTGAGACGTGCTTCCGCTCCTTCTTTGCGTACCTTGCTTTCCAGTGATCGGCTCAGTCTTGAGTTTCTCGGCGTCGGCAAATTTTCGTGCGATCTGACTTGTACACCCAAAGCTTTCGATCATTTGAGTGTTGCGCCCCGCGTGTTAGCTTCGTCCCATGACGCCGTCCGCGAATCGAAAGGCAATGGCCAGCGCCTTATTACGAAGCCTGCAACACCTTCAGTGAAGAGCCTTGCGGCCTTCGAGAAAACTGTCAAAGGGTTGCAGCCGCAACCTGACTGTCCTCGAAAACCATTCTCCGCTCATCAACTTCGGGTCATTTGCAACGCTCATCTGTGATACCACCATGATTGATTGGTTCTTACCTGCGAGCAATCATCAGTTGGCGTCAGAATTACGTTTTTCCAGGTGTCGCCGTTACCCCAATGCAGTTCGCCGACATAGCTCTTCTCTTTCTTTGTGAACTCGCCTGAGACGAAGTTATCGAGCCGCATGATTTTGAGCGTGTCGCCATGAACCGCGAAGGACCAAATCATCGGATTGTCATACTGTTCCTTCCAATCGCCATCAAGACACGAGTTGGTCGGCGTCCCCGGTCTCAGGCCCCACGGCAGATTCCAGTTCGCAAAGGCTCTTTGGATGAAATCAATGGTGATAGCCCGCGTATCCTCGGCCGAGTCCTGCTGGATCATGCCGACAATTCCGCTATCTGCGATAAGAGGCGCGCCCGATGTGCCTGGGCTGACGGGCAGACCGTCAATTTCAATTTGCGATTCATTGGACGGTTGCTCGCTTCCGATCACACCGGGCGCGGCGGGAACGTACCATTGACCGTGTTTCCCGACGAACACAACCGCCGTTCCTCTATTGCTTTTGTCGTTCGCGGCAACGCACTCTCTTACCCAGGTCAGTTGTTGGGGAGGAGACACCCGTAACACCGCCACATCGCCTACGTGAGTCTGGAGGACTTCCGCTTTATATGGCTTTCCCTGGTCGGAGTAGAACGTCACTTGCGCGGAAGTGGCGGGCGGCGAATCCGGTGAATCCTTAACAACGACATGTCGGGCCGTTACGATGTAGACTTGATTGCCGCTCTGCGCCACAATGAACCCGAATCCCTCCGTGACGCCTTTAATTCGGACGGTATTTCCCTTTAGGACTTCAGCTTTGTCGATGCTGGCGGCCTGGCCCAACAGGGACGGAATGCAGATCGCGGACAGTGTACAGATTGCGACCGAGCACAGTCGAGCAGATCCGCCAAAACGAACCCTTACCGAAACACGGTTTTTCGAACACCCCATAAGAACCCCCAAATCAATGCCGCCGCCGCCCAGAAGAACGTCATTGTCTTGTTGCTGTAGAAATATTCCAGATATGAAGGAGCATACCGTCGTCGAGCCTCGCCCCGCCCTGTGGTCACGTCTCCGACCATTCCGTTGAGCGAGACATGCATTGACGATTCGGAGCTCTCGACATCGATTCGAGCCTTGCCCGAGCGGTGAATCGTCAACAGCTCGTTCTCAGGGATCTGGAAGTCCCTCCAGGGCGTATCCTTGAATGCGATCGATCCGCTTCTCACCGCTGAAGTGAAGTCGTCGTCGGCAGGACCCTGTGCCTCCTCCAGGAGAAAGTTCAAGCCCTCTAGGGGCAGTTTGCTCAGTCGCCATTTCTGCGGATGATGAAACGTGAACCGGCACGGAACGGCTCGCGATTGAATGACTTCGAGTTGTAGGGTTTCAGGTACATCGAGTTGGTAGCTCCGGGTTAAGGAAAGCTGGCCTGGCCTATTTCCGGCAGTCAGCGTTCCGCCACCGACCAATGTTACGGTCGCGCGCGTCGATCCTCGGCTGGTAAACAATCGCACCTCGTCGCGATCAGCATCGATCTGGAGTAGCGATCCCCTCCCTAACTGCAACGACTGCAAGCTAAGTTGCCCTCCTGCCAGGCGTATCCAGGCACTCCCTTCTGGTTGGTTTATCGAAAGGCCCAGGCTCGGGTCGTCAATCCTCGCTAATCCCTCAAAGTGCATTTCTCCCGAGCGGAACGCGTGATCCGCATGCCAGTCGTCGACGAGACTTCCCTCCATAGCCTCCGTTTGTAAACTCAGCGAAACGCTTGTCTGCGGAACCCTTACGGCCCAGAGAAAGCCTGCGGTCGCAACGCAGAGCAGACCGATGGCGGCGGCGACTCCGGAATCAGCCGTCCACTTTGGCGCCGTGAAGTTCAGCAGCTTGGAAAAATTCTCAAGTTCTTCAACTTTGCCTTTTAACTCCGCATCGCTGCCCTCATTTAAGGCGCTTTTGACACTGGAAGCCACCTTCTCCCGATAGCGGTCCAGCAACTGTTCCCTCAATTGACGGTTCATTGGGGTGGTAATGCGACTCGAATCTTCAGGGTCGTCCAATCATTGCTGCTCTCTGGCAGAGCGGCAATATCGACGCAACGCCGCCCTTTCAAGCCGGCGAGGCTTAACGTTACCGGCTCCCCCGCGAGAGTCGTGCGATCAATCGCATCGCGCCACTCATCTGCGGCCAAACATCTATCCTGGCGTTCCTCTGCCGATCGCCACTTGAGTTTTTCCACATCGAACGAAGTGCGGATCGAGAGAAGTGCCTTTCCTTCCGATTTTGGGGAAGAGGCGCCCGCTCTTACTTTGACGGGCGCGAAAATCTTCTCGGTACCCATCGTCCGCCACGCAAAAATGCCGATCCGTTCCGCACTCAGGCTCTGCGGTAACAATACGTCGTCAACCGGCCAATTCAGGACGGAACCGGCTGTGAGCGTGGCGTCCATTCTGTAATATGTCTTTAGCGGCTTGGCTAGGGCTCGAATGCGCACCTCGCCCGCGTCAGGGGGTACGCTGACCTGGAGGGTTACGCCCCGTCTCAGATCGAATGAAAGTTCTCCGTCCGTCAAAGAAATAAGTTCTATTGTTTGAGCGCCAACCTCAGCAACATAGAGCCCTTCGCACCGATTACCCCTCTCCTTGTATTGATAGCTGCTTCCGGGCAATGGCGCTAAACGATCGCAGATTTCAGCGTCTCCCGCCAGCGGCAGACATAGAAGCATCATGATGTCGCAGAGAAAGCGAACCCGTGAATGTTTCAACTAACGCCTCCCCGGTACATTTAAGTACCCGTGATCCGGCTGGCGAAAGACATCAAAAAACAAAGCGTTTCCCGAGTGAACGCCATTATACACGAACCGCTATCACAGGATGATCAAATATGCAGGAAGAGAACCTCGCGTCTTCTGCCGGATCGCTGAGCGATATCCGGCGGATCTTGCCGAAACTCATCTTCACTGCCGCGCAGGAAGGCACCGTCTGGATATGCCCGTTAGCTAACCGAACGATTGCAACTCCGGTTTAAGTTTGGCTAAGGGCCTGCTAAACAATAATATGTACAAAACATAAAACATCAGTTATGTTTTATATATGCCCAGGCATGCTGTACGCGGTGCTTCCGAGAAGACGTGGATGAAAGTGCTCGGGACTTTGAATGAGTATCAGGCGCGGTTGTTTGTGGCCGAAAAAGCACTCGATCTGGGACGCGGCGGGATCACTCATCTGGCCCGTCTTACCGGTATGTCCCGTGTGACGATTACACAGGGCATAAGAGATCTTAGCGGAGCCGCAAGACTGAGAAGCGCGTCTTCGGGCCGGGTGCGGAATCCCGGTGGCGGACGCAAGAGGGTGGAGGAAGGCGACCCTGCGTTTCAGCGGCGGCTCAAAGAAATTGTCGAGGAGACCACGGCGGGCGATCCGATGAGTCCGTTGAAGTGGACCAGTAAGTCGACGCGGATCATCGCCCTCGAACTAACCCGGTCCGGGCATCCGGTTAGCAGCGTCACGGTGGGCCGGTGCCTGGAAGATATGGGGTACACCTTGCAAGCCAACGTGAAAACTCGGGAAGGAGCGCAGCATCCGGACCGCGACGCCCAGTTCCGTTATCTGAACCGGCAGGTAAAGAGTTTCCGACGCGATGGGTCCCCTGTGATCTCGGTGGACACCAAGAAGAAGGAACTGGTCGGAGCCTTTAAGAATGCGGGTCGCAGATGGCTGCCCCAAGGAACCGCCGAGGAGGTTTCGGTTCACGATTTTCCGCACCTGGGCGAGGGCAAGGCCATTCCCTACGGAGCCTATGACATCGCCCGCGACCGAGCTGTGGTGAATGTGGGGGTGACTCACGATACCGCCGAGTTCGCCGTAGAGAGTATCCGGCGTTGGTGGCGTCTGGACGGGAAGCGGCACTATCAGGGCGCGCCAAGGCTGCTCATCTGTGCCGACAGCGGAGGCAGTAATGGGAACCGGCAACGCGCCTGGAAACTCCATCTGCAAGCGCTCAGCGACGAGACCGGCATGGCGATTACGGTCTGCCATTATCCGCCGGGCACCAGTAAGTGGAACAAGATCGAACACCGCCTTTTCTCGTTCATCAGTCTGAACTGGCGTGGCAAACCGCTGCTCAACTTCGAAACTGTCATCAATCTCATCGGTGGCACTCATACCCAAAGCGGCCTCAAAGTCAAAGCCATTCTGGATACCAATCAATATGAGACCGGAGTAGCCACGCCGGATGAAGAAATCGACAAACTACTACTTAAGAGGCATAAGACCTATCCCAACTGGAACTACACGCTGCTGCCTCGACACTCATGAGCCGAGCGGTCAATTGTACATATTATTGTTTAGCAGCCCCTAACCTTCCCGGCCAAACCGTCGCGCTGGGAAACAGATTAGACCGCAATCGCAGATTGCTTCGCAATCTGGCCCCCGATGTCGTATCCGAAGCGGATCGGGGTGATTTCCCGTCTTTCGCTGGTAAGTCCACGCGCTTTACTCCTCCCGTCCACCGCCAGAGTGAGGTCTTCTGTTAGTTCCCAGGACAAATCTACAGCCTCTAAATCAAATCCCTGAGTCTCCACAGTAAACTGATCAGCCAGCTCACGATGGGAAGCGCCAGCGTCGCCCCACTTGACCAGCACTACGTTCGCTGCTGGAACGTCTTCCACTAATGCCAAGCTGATGGATTGCTTCCTTCCATCAATTCGATCTCCTGGCCGGACCAGTTCGAAGTGGTCGCCGTCACTCAATTCGAGGCCGATCGTTTCCGCAACCGCGTAGCAACCTGGGGCGCTATCCACTACTGCGGCCCCACGCGCCACATCCCATTCGGGCTTCTCAGAAAAATATGCAGAACTCGCGAATCGATCGTCATACTCGAATAACTCACGCAGCAGCCAGAGACGGCTTGAACCACCGATGACGATAATCTGGTCGATTGCATCGGGGCTAAGCGCAGCGCCCGAAATGGCGAAAGCTAGTAAATCAATTGCCCTTTGGGCTGTGGATAACAGCGCCGGTCGGCAAAACGCGCGCGTAAGACGGAAGACCCGGGCGCGTCCCCCATACTGCTGTAGTTGAATATAGGACTCATCCTCCTTGGAGAGCTCGCATTTCGCCCGCTCACATTCTACGCGTAATTCATCTCTATCTCGCTCATGCATATGATCGAAAGAGATCGATTCGTCAATCAACTGTGTGTGTACGCGTCGTGCAATGTCTTCATCGATTTTGTCACCTGCTTCCGGCATTCCTTTCGTATACCGCTCATATATGACATCTCCGCGGATCTCAAGGACACTCACATCCAGTGTTCCCCCGCCCCAATCAAATACCGCCACGTACCTGCACGAACGCACTCTTTTAAGGTGCCGGAAGACCGCAGCTGTGGACTCCTTGACGATTCCGTTTACGTGAATACCCGCTATCCGAGCCGCTTCCCGTAGGACCTTCAAAGCGGCTGGCTTAACATCAACCGGCACGCTGAACGTTGCTGCCCGAATCCCTCCCCGAATGCTGACCTGTTTATTCAATGACTTCAAGACCTCTGCCGTGATCATTGCAGACGTCCACTTCTTGCCTCCCGCCCTCCAAGCGTCCCCGGACGCAAGAACTGACTTAACCGACCGGATGATCTTATACTTTCCGCTTGCCTCGCGTTCTTCGAGGTGTTCTTTTGCGTCCGCACCAACTAGCGCCTCACCCGTCGCTAGATCTAGCGCGACAGAGGACGATAGCGGTCTCTGGCCGTATCCGTAGTCCCTGAACCCAGCGCTGTCGAGTTCTGCAGCAGACGTGGTTGTCGTGCCGAAGTCAATACCGAACGCGCTCATCTGGCAACACCCGCCGTCCCTCTGATTTCAACCCCCTTGTCGGCGAGCGCACCTAAGATCTGGCGAATAATAACTCGCAAGTTCGGTGCAAGTTCAGCCAGCCGGGGTGAGGCCATATCCGGCAAGTCCTTCACCAGTGGGGATATCGCGAAGGAGAGCGCTACCTTGAAATCCGCTAAAGTCCTGTCGGCGTGGTCATTGATTCGGCGAGCCAACTCCTCGCGCTCACGCCCCCACGCCTGCTCGCTTTCCTGCAAAATCCGCATTGAGGACTCAATCGAGGCCATTGCTTGCTGTTCGCGTTCCAGAGCCTCTCTTAAAGAATGCCGCTCTCTTTGAATAGCATCATTTGACGAGGACACCTGATCGACGACCGACTGTAACTGCTGGATTTTTGCCTGCGCCGCCGCCAGTTCTGCTTGACTTTCGGCGTACTTCCTCAGGAGTTCCTCCCGTCCCTGTTCTCCGCGTTCGAGTTGCTGGCGGATACCGACATAATAAGACTTAGGGTGCGCCACCACCTGCATAATCGCGTCCAGCCACGCGAACCGATCGGCTACAGGCGCGTTTGTCCTTAGAGAATCTATAGGGAGGCCCTCGTCCCGCACAAGGTATTGAATGGCCGCATGCGGCGGTTCCGATTTGAGTCCTACACTAGCAACCGGTTCATTGCTGGACGCCACGTTGTCGTCTGCAACTGAGGGCTTGGTCGCGTCTTGAATGGGACGGTCTTTTAACTCGGGTCCAGCCTCGCGTATAGCGCCCGCCGACGGCGCGGTCTGCATCTCCGCCGGCAACATCTTGCCGATCCGTGACGCGCTACCCGCTGGCAAACGCTCAAAAACATCAACTATTTTTGCGCGGCAATTACTGGCTCCGGTATCCAGCCGCCATTTTCCAACGGCCGGTAGAATGCCCTCGAGTATCGCTTCGCGTAATCCGCCGTCGGCCCGCGGCTCCTCTGCGACGGTGAGAAGCAACTGTACTGCTTTCCTTGCCTTAAATTCCTCCTGAACGGGGCCGAACAAAGAAGCGATCATAGTTCCCTCGATCCCCGTCAACACCGACGCCAAGCGTTCTTTCTTTTCCTTAGTGGTGGCGCGAAGACCAAATAGACATAAGAACGCGGCGTCGGCGTCAGTCCGGATCGCCCCTGGCAACGCGTACGCGCGCTCGACGTCCTGGCGCTCTTGTTTCTGTTCGCCGATCCACTCCCAAATCGCGTCCCGCTTATCTTTGGAGAGGTTCGAATACGAGTTGCTGAAGGCTCTGCCAACCACGCCAGAGGGCAAATACGAAAAATCGGGCAGCAAACGGGGTATATCAGCCGCCGGAGAATTCAACAGAGAGCAGAGAACTGCGGCGTGCTTATCTGCCTTACCACCCTTCTTGCCAGCTCTGAATTGATCAACTGTACGCTGCCACTCATCCTGCGGCAGCAAATTCTGCACTTCCATAGTCTCCTTACCAAGGCGATACCTCGATCTGATCGAGCTCGGCCCATAAGCTTTCTTCTCTCAATTCATCGGAGAGCTCATTCGTTCGGCGCGACTTCTCATACGCCAACCTCAGCAACGTCGCTGCGATCGCTCGAATGAGCAGACAATCAGTCATCGAACGGCATCCCTCTAGCTCTGCTATTGCGGCATTAAACGATTTGTTTCGTGCCTTCCCGCCCATTTCCTTCTCGTTGGCGATGAGGTATTGTCGCGCCCCCTCGCACAGCTTTTCGCCGCCGGCTCGCCTTCCAATCTCGGTCTCAAGCGCTGAACCGTCCCTACGCACTATACCTTTGCGCCATTCCTCAACAAGCTTCGGCACGTCCGCTTGCAATGCCAGGCCTTCAATCGCCTTGCGCACTGCTCCTCTCCAACGTTCCACCGGCAGTTGTTCCCATCCTGCCGGAAGCTCGTCCAACACCCGCTTCGATGCTTCGCCTATTTGCCCATGACCCGACGCCCGCAAATACCAGGCGCAGACACAGACGATGGCTGGGTCTGCATAACCGGCGGGATCACCCTCCACCTTCGTTCGGTCGAATATATGAGCGCAGTAAGCCATTGTTGCGAGCCAGTTCTTAAGTCGCTCACATTGCGCAGCCTGGTTCCAATCGAAGCTTGTGATGGCCTCCGAAAACATCCGCTGCACCGAAGCTAGCAACGTGCCAACGCCTGGCAGCTCGGATATCGCCGCTGGGAAAAAAGTCGCGCCCATCTCGTCGCGGATGCCTTCAGCGGAGGCATAGTGATACCCCGAGCGCACTAGCGTACCATCCGTAAGCCGCAAGGCGAACTCGCCCGCCGCTAATCCGCACGATCTTAAGGCGTCCTTAAAGTGCCCGCCTTCGAGCCGTATGATTCCATTCCTCGGAATAGTCTCGATGCTTGTTAGCGCCACCGGAACACCATCGGCGGCCAGCACCAACTCGAATTTAAAACCGCTCGGCCCCTGCACGCAAACATACCGAACTTCCGTAGAGCCCCAACAGGTGCCTCCCTCTCCACCCACTACCAAAACGGAAATTCGAGGAATCCGCAGCGAGATTTCGATCCTTACCACGCCATTGGTGGCGGCAGCATCCAACGTAGTCTCTTGTGCCGGAATTTCCCACCTGCTGTACCTCTCCTCCCCGCGCCAGAGCACTCTCCACCCTTCCGGCACGCTGCACTCAGCGCATGCCGGCTCATTGCCGACGTAAAGCTGCTTTGAGAAACAAACTTTGAAGCCGGGCGGGACCACCGTAAACGGCAGGACAGAAAGAGCTGACTCCTGCCGCACCAATCCCCGCGGTTGGACCTTTATAAGGCCCGCGGACGGACATGCAACCAGGACCGGTACGAGCCGCCTTCCCACAGGCACATCAAGTGGGCATGAACCCGAATCGGTTTCCACCACAATCCAAAAGCGCGCTACGTTCGCATCATCCCAGTGACGAATCAGCAACTGCGGCAGGGCACTCTCAAATACATTTGCGCCCAACAGATGGCGTTTCTTTCCATCGAACTCAATTTCCGGCGCAGGGACCTTGCCGGTGGCGTAAATATCCAACGCCGGGATTTCGCAGCGGGCTGGGAGCGCAACATGCCAAATCCGCCACCCGGTAGCACCAAGGTATCCGGATTCTGCCTCAATCCATTCCGGAGAGAGAGCGTCTTCCGCCTGAGCGACCAAATAATACCTTCCCGGCGGAACCCCACCTCTTCCAGTAACAAATCCACCGTCGCTTGCTCTAAATAGCGCTGCCTTAGTCAGACCGGGCGACCACCACCGTTCCAACAAGAAACGCTTGCCCGCGACTTCGATCCAAGGCTGCGCTTCGCACGAACAACGTTCCGATGCCTTGGTGAGACAAGTTCCATTCAGAGAATACAGCCCCCTCTGCACCCCGCGCCAATCGAAACGAATTTCGAGATCCAATTCCTCAAGTGATAACGCCAGGAACGGATCGGAATACTGAACTCGTTCTGCCCTCAAAGCTGTGCCGTCGACTCGCCGTCCAGCGCCGGCCAGAATTTCGGTCCAGAAGCCCCGGCGAAAACCAGGTACTTGATCGATCTCAAATGCTCGAATGCGATTGAGATCGATGTCATTTAGAATTCTCGCCGCGTTTTTCGTATACACATAACCGTGTTCGCTGGCAAGAAAGCTCGATGCGACTCCCCCAACCCCCTGACGGAGAATGTCATATTCCTGCCTTGTGAAAGACGCTCCGTAGCGGTCGAGCAGCTTGCGGACAAAGCCCCCGAACCGCTGTGTAGCCAAAGCAGGAATCCCGGCATGACGATAGACCGGGCCAACATATCGACCTGCTCCCCTACCAACATAATCGTCGGGAAAGAAGCGCCTCATTACATCTTCAACCCGCCTACCAAACTCTTCTTCCCAAGACTGCTGGTCGTACGCGAGCCCCAGTTTGCTCAGAAAAAGGTGGGGAAGGCTTCTTTCGTCACTGCTAGCGTCACGAGCAACTTGAACTACAGCCACAGCAACACATGCATTGGCCCAATCAGCCCAAGGAAGAGGCCGACCTCTGCTCAATTGACTCACCAGTAGGGCCTGTTCGGCCACCGGCAACTCAATTTGGTTTAGGAAGACTACATCTTCGGCATCCATCATTCGGAGATACCGAAGGCCAGTGGCCTTGAGCCACTCCCAGCTTTTCACGGTGTCCCGGTCCTCCTCCAAACCAAACTTAGTCGGTCGGCTATACCTAAACCTGGGTTAAGTGGGGACATTTTATCATGTGTTCAGAAGTCTTCAGATCCGCAACGGCAAAATCCTTTGGGAAGTTCGGCCCTCGAGTCAGAACATCGAAACTTGTCTGGGTCCCCTTCGTGAATGATACAAACCCTTTCGCGGTCTTGAAGGTCTTTGGGAGCTTCAAGGCTACGATGCCAAGGTAGACGGGGCGACGGCCGATGTTAGTGACTCTTACTAGGCCCCAAGGCTTCTCGGAATCGTAAGTCGGATTGTCCGTCAAGGCCATGTCCCACTGGAGTGTCACTACAAGTTTGGGACGATCTCTAAAGTAGTTGAGAATGCTCAGCAAGAGACCGCCGAAACCAAAGATCACGCCACAGATCGCGGTTATCAACGTGAACACAGACGAAAGAATAACGCAAAAAGGACAGTTAAGGGTCCGCCTCTGTTTGTCGAGGGCGACCAACGGGAGGGGGAGGCTGTCGCGCGGGGCGGGAGTTGCGTTTGCGTTCGCCCTCTTTCTCTCATATAGGGAGATGGGCTTTCTGGGCGGTCGCCCGCAGCGGTCAAGGGCGCGTGGTTTTTGCGCGTGCATCGGCGCGAAGCAAAGACCCTTGAATGCGAGGACAGGCCGCACAAAGCTGGTGAGCGAGGGAAAGGGGGCGCTATTCGGGTACAAAGAAAAACGAGTTCGTGCCACCCTCAAAAAAGGGTGAGCTGCCGAGCTGCGGCTTCCTTCTTCTGCCAGTCGGATGAGCTGGCGGCCACCGCATCCAGCCATGCGATGACATAGGCCACTGGAGAGGGTTTCGGGCGACCGTCGCCGTTCGCAGGGGCTAGCTCAGTAAGCCCGTCCTCCGGCGCGGCGCGCGGTTCGCAGGAGAGCGTGAAAAACACCCCGCGCGGCGCGCCGCCGTCCCGGCCGCAAGCCGCAGCGGCAGCCTCATCCGGCATGGACCCAAGAGGCTCTTTCCCTCCTGTCAGGCCGACCGTCTTCCGCCGGACGGCGCGGGCGGTCACGGGCGGCGGAGTACGCTTCCCTTCGGAGGACCTGCCCCGCCCATCCCGCGCGCCAGGTCATGGTCCGATCCTGGCGCTCTTGTCTTGGAGCGCGAGCGCCGCCTCATGGTACGGCGTGCTGCGCGATGGCGCCGGCCATCCGCTCGCGCAGGCGATCGTGGCCCTCCGCCAGGAGTTTCAGACCGCGACCGACGCGCGGGATAAGTCCCACTTCGACGACCTGGCTGACGGTAGCTATTCCGTCACCGTTCTATGGATGGGACGATCCGCCATGCTGGTCACGGACATTTCCGGCGAGCGCTTCGAGGCTTCGCTCGAACTCTCGGATTCCAACGTCCTTTCTTTACACGCGGCCACGGAGCATTCCTTGGACCACTCTTGCACCGCTACGCTGATCTCCGGATAGTGAGCGTGGTCTGATATTCGGAAACAAGTGATGCTCAACCTGGTACTCGAGACCGGAGCACAGGAACCTGCCAAGCAAGCCCGTCCGGAAACTCACTGTTCCCGAGGTCTGGAATTTGGATGGCTGAGAACTTCGTCACCTTAAGTCCCCATTGGTTTGCGGAAAGGTTCATCACCGAATGAGCGAGACCACTAGCTTCAGAACCGAATGCTCTCAAAGTGGATTCCTAAACGCTCCGGCATTGGCGCGGATCTGGGCGCGGGAGCTCCAGGTATCCAGATTCTTTCGCCTGATTGACGCGCCGTCGCGCTGTTTATGCTAGAGTGCGGAGTCGAGCGGTGTATGGCTCGACTACCGCTTCAAGTAAAAGCGGCTCTGAGCGAGAAACTGACAGGAAATGGATTTCATGCGGCGATCCGGAAAGCGACCAATTCGGCCTTCGTGGCAGCCATGCGCTGGGCTTTGAGGAGGAGATAGCGAAGGTGCTGACAGCCCCGTCCGCGGCGCAGTAGGAGCCGGATGTTGCCGTTGATCGCTTCAACGACGCCGAATCGTACGGGGTGTTCGTAGTAGTTAAACAGCCCGACATGATGGTCGAGGAACATTTTCGCGAGCTTGTCGAAAGCCGGCAGCCGCTGCCACCGCAGTTGGCTTACCCAGTTGGCCAGATACTCCGCGGCCTTCTCGGCGTTGTCCTGTTTCCACAGCCCTTCCAGACTTTCCTTCAGTAAGTACGCCTTCATCAGTTTGCGATTCATAGGACGTGGTCTGTTGGCATCCTTCGTAGCGGTAAGAAAGTAGCGGTATTACCAGCGCTGCGGACACAAGCTCTTTGAGTTAAACTGAGCCGGGAGGCGTCGCCAGATGGAATACACCGCTGGATTTTCTCAAATGCCTAGAACTCTATCTATTTCGGCTGCACTGGCTGGGTTTCTGGCGTTGGCTTCAGTCGCCAGCGCCGACCCCGTACCGGTCCTAGACTGGTCCGGCGTCGCGAATGTCACTGGAGGGTTTGGCTTCTCTCCAGCCAACGCTAACGTAACTACTAACGGACTCGCGGCATATGACAACTGGTATGACGCGGTCGGCGGCGGCGGGGAATCACTCTCGGCCAACTACCAAGCAAACACTGCTTTCACAGTGACTTCCCCTGGCGATTTCCAACTATCTGGCATAGGTAGCTTCAGTCTTTACGCTGCCACCTGCAATCATAGTGGTTGTACAACCATCGGGGAGGACTTGCAGCCTCTCGAAATAGACCTTACAGCCACCGTGTCAATCCTCAATTCGATGGGAAACACGGTCGCTACTGAATCGTTCTCTGGCTCAGCCTCCGCTCCGTATGGAAGCTGCCAGCTTTTCCCTGAATTCAATCAAGAGAACTGTTTCGCCGATGCTAACTTGAACGCCAGCATTCCCAGTGGGATCTTCGAACTATCCACCGGAAACTATACTCTGGATGTCAATGTCTCCCCGATTGCCCATGATGTTTTTGGAACCGTTGTTACTGGTGGCCCTTCCGTGGAGGGCGACGTTATTCCCATCACGACGCCCGAGCCGCGTGAATGGTGGATGCTGCTTGCTTTGAGCGCACTCCTATGTGCAGCCAAGATGCGTTTGGGCCGGAAGCGCCGAGGATTTGTCCAATCTCATAGTCGCCGGTGACGGTTATGACTACGTTGGCGGGTCTGCCGAGACGCGCGCCGTTTTGCCGGGCGTGGTCCAATCCGGCGCGAACGCGTTCGCGAAGGATGTCGTGTTCGAATGCGGCAAACTGCGAATGGTTGGTCAGCTTCAAGACGTGCGCATGGATTTAACTGGTCAAAGCGACGAGGGAGGGCTTCGAACGCGATGACCTCGGCCTTCTTGTTGGCGCGCTCAGCTTTGGGTTTGCCGGCGGCTTTCTTCGGCTGGCGCGCCTTCTTCGCGGTCTTGGCTTTCTTGGCAGCCGTCCGTTAAGGCCTCGAACACCGGCTGCGCAATCGCCGAATGTCCTCCAGATGTGCCTGGGTCCCCAGCGAGCCGGGATGAGTGCGCGTCTCGGGAGGGTTTTTACCCTCTATATACATAAGGAAGACGGAGGGTAAAAACTCCGCCTGTTTTGGGTAATTATATACTTGACAAAATGACAGAACTGGCTGATAATGAATCATGGCCAGCGATCCAAAGACACTCCAAGAAGCAATCCTGTACTTCTCCGATCCTACCAACTGCCGTGATTATCTGGTAGCGCGGCGCTGGCCTGATGGCGTCACCTGTCCGCGCTGTGGCTCCAAGAACGTCCTATTCCTGGAGAAATACAACCGCTGGCATTGTCGCGAGAAGCACGACGCTCCGCAGTTCACCCTGAAAACTGGAACCGTGATGGAAGATTCTCCTATCGGCCTGGACAAGTGGCTCATGGTCATGTGGCAGATTGTGAATTCCAAGAACGGAATCAGTTCATGCGAAGTTCACCGCGCTATCGGCGTGACTCAGAAGTCAGCATGGTTCATGGATCACCGCATCCGTTTCGCTCTCGGAATGGATGCTGGAGAAAAGCTGACCGGCCACGTCGAAGCAGACGAAACGTTCATTGGCGGCAAAGCCCGCAACATGCACGCCTCCAAACGTGCGCGGCGCATCACCGGCACTGGCGGCAAGGACAAAGTTCCGGTCATGGGAATCCTTGAGCGCGGCAAGGACGGAAAGAACAGCAAGGTGCGGACCACAGTGATTTCCAACCGCAAGAAGAGCGCGATTCAAGCTGAAGTACGCAAGCATGTCGAAGCCGGCTCCGCACTGTATAGCGACGCCCTGAAGTCCTACAACGGTCTTGAGCGCGAGTACGCGCATCAGGTGATCGACCACGCCGTCCAGTACGTTGACGGCAACGTGCATACCAATTCGCTCGAAAACTTCTGGAGCCTGCTGAAGCGGTCGATCAGCGGGACCTACGTGAGTGTGGAACCGTTTCACCTGTTCCGTTACCTTGACGAACAAGCCTACCGCTTCAACAATCGCAAGCTGACCGATGCGGAGCGCTTTGACGCCGCCGTTCGTGGCATCGTCGGCAAGCGGCTCACCTTCGAGCAATTGACCGGCAAAACGGAGAATCCCCCGACGGTTAACTGAGAAGGAAGCGACGCGACAGAAACGCGGAAAACGCAGGTTCGATTAAAGTGGGATCAATCTTTCCATTTAGGAATGTCGCCCTCTAGGAAGCCGTGGCCCAATCCATCTTCGTCTGTCCGATAGGAAAAGCTTGCGCTGATTTGATCCGCACTAAGCCCCAAGATGGATATGAGTTCGTCAATAATCGGCTCTGGCTGTTTGGATGCGCGGAGATGCTCTGCACGCGCACAATATGCGATCATGTCCGCTGCTTGGAGGCCCGGTAGTCGCTCATCGTCCGCGAATGTCAGGGCGTAACAACTCTTCTTGGCCAGAGCATCTTTGTTTCTCAGCTTATGGAAGAGCCTCACGCATTTTTCAGAGTACTCTTCCGATAAATCGCAAAGAATATGTAATGACGCACCTGGCAGAGCATGCAGCATCACAGACACGCAAGCCTCAAATCCACAATATTGCAGATCGCCTCCAAACTTCTTTTGTTGTGCTGGAGGAAGCGCTTTGAAGTCGCTACTTGTCATCGGAGTGGCGACGATCATGAGTTTACTGTCGATGACGAGGCGAGCCAGTGCGCGTAAGAGAGAGTCTCTGTCTGCGATCCTGTCCTTCCATTTTTCGTAAGTGCCACGAAAGTGCATTGCCTCTTTCATGCTGGTGTGAGCGAGCTTGGCTCCTTCAAGGAGGGTTGACCATACCGGGAGAAGAGCACTCATCTGTGCGGATGTGCCGACACATCCGCCAAAGGCTACTATTTCGGAGTCGTTCAGCTTGCCACTCTCGTCGAACGATCCCTGGATTAGAAGCGATGTCTCGCGTATTGGCATGAGCTGGCCACCTATGGCGGCGATGTCATCCCAGAGTGCCAAGCACTCTGGGGCGACGGTACGTTCAACGAAGAGCATTGGGGGCTTTCCGTCGCAGCCGTGATACACTACGACTAAGCCACCGGAAAGAGCGTTTGACGCTGATCGCCGCCAAGCAAAACCAGCGCCTCAAGCCGCCGTCCTAAACCATTTTCAAAAACTCTGCCGTCAGGCAGAGTGTATCATTGCGTGGGCCGCATGATGGTGACACTGTGTCCAAAACCATCCGGCGTCTTGATAAAGAATTGAATCCCGCATTCTTTCCCAAATCCTCTTATGTTTACGTTTGATCCAGGAAGACGCAGCATGTTGCTCCAGTACGTGCTCTCGCTCTCTGTCTTTCGGATTTGCCCGTCCTGCCAGTCCGAGCATGCCCGTCTCCAGGCTGCAAGCGACGCCATCACTTGCTCGTCAACATTCTCGACATGGAAAACATTGATAAAAAGTAGGCCGCCTTTGAATTCGAGTTCGCCCGTTAGTTTGACATAAATGTCTGGCGTCAAATCGGAGTCGTGAATTGTCGGGCTGCCTGGAAGCGCCACAATAAGCTCGCCCATTGCCGACGGCCTATTGCCTGCGTACGTTACCCATATCGGGTCATCGCACATGTAGAAAGGATGGACAGGAAAGCCGTAAGGTGAAAACAACGCGTTTGGATTCGACCGCTTCAGCAATCCCACAATGTCCGTTGTCTTGTGCAAACTGTAGCAGTCCTCCGCTGCCGCCACACTACCCACGAGCAGAGTCGAGATTGCGATCAGGAAGATCCGCATCATGGAATCCCTTTCGGACAACGATTATTTCACACTTGCGGCTAGGCGTATAATTTAAGCAATGAAGCCATTGCCAGCGCCGTCGGTACCGGGCAATACGGATGCGGAACGAATGGATAACGCCGTGCGGAAATTCCTGTCGGTTCCAAAAGAAGCATATCTGAGAGAAGAAGAACGGCTGAAGAAAGTGCGAGAGCGGAAAAAAAAGAAGCCAAAGGTGCAATAAGGGTATTCAGATGTCCAAGGCAAGAACCGCAACGAAGGCTACTGAAGTAGACTGGAAACCTTTGCTCGCAGTAGCTCAAGCTCAGCTTGCTTACTCGCAAGCTCTTCGGCGAATCGTTTGCGGTTCGCCGCTAAAGCCTTCCCGAGGTTCTCGGCAAATCCTGGAGCTATTAAAACAAGGGTTAGACGCCAAGTCTCAACGTCTGCCTGCATCGCGTTCAGCATCAAAGCGGAATCGTTCTGGTTCTGCTGGTGGGCTATTTTGTCAACTATATAATTACCCAAGAAAGGGACCGGCTTTGCGCAGCCGCCGGCGGCGCACGAGCACTGGCACATCGATGTTTCCTATACCTGGGACCCACAGCTTTTCAACCCTTGGCCATACACCAGATCCGAGTCGCCGATATTCTCGACGTAATCCGGAAATGCCCTCAAAAACCCATGCGAACTACTCCGATGGGCGTGGCTTTCGTGCAAATCTTGCCGCCACTACGGCTACGAGTTCTTTCTCAAGCGCTCCGACGAATCTATTTCAACGCCGAACAGCGCTTTCGTTTTGCCCGAACGCTGGGAGATAGAAATTCGCAGCGTACTAACCAGGGCCTCTAATTTCACCCATTGGGGCTTGTCCACGGCAAGGATGCTGCCCGCTGGGTACGTGCGGCTCTAATCACGAGACGGGTCAGAACTGCGACCGTCCAGAATTTGTCAGCCGTGAACCGTGGTTCGAATCGTGGCTGGGTCCCCAGCGGTCGCAGAAGTTTGGGCGTCTCTTGAGAGTTTTTACCCCCTCTATACATACCCCCTCTATACATAGGGAAGACGGTGGGTAAAAACCCCGCCGGTTTTGGCCGGGTTTCGGCGTCTCCACGGACCTTTACTCGGGTCGCAAGCGCTTTGTCCGGTGCAGTTTGTAGGCGAGGTTTTGGAGCGTTGGCCTTTACGCCGTTTACAGTTTGGTATTCACGCGCGGTGTCGACGTCCCAAATGACGCGGCCGTCGGTAGTGGAATACGCGCGCAGATGGCCGTCCAAAGATCCCGAGAAAACCACGCCTGGGATCACAGTTACAGCAGCCGATTGCGCGGGGCTGCAGCCTGCGTGGTCTCCGCAGTCCGGAGGGGGCGCACTCCAGACTCGTTCGCCGGTGGCAAGCTTCAGGGCGAAGAGGCCGCCCCCTGCTCGCGGGTCTAACGTGAAGGTTCCAAGCGGACCTTGGCGCGCACCTGGGCCTTCCGATGGGCCTCTCAGGAAACCAATATCGGACAAGGCGGCGTAGACATTCTCCCCGTCGGAGGCGGGACCCCACTGAATTCCACCAAGCGCTGAGCCATGACCGAGACGCGTCTGCCACAAGACCTCGCCCTGCTGGTCCGGATCCAGAGCGTGGACCATGCCCGACTTTTGTCCCGCGATCAGCGCTCGGCGGCCGTTCGGCAGATCGACGAGGATCGGAGAAGACCCGAAGTCGAAATCCGGACCCTTGGCCTGCGGGCAATTCTCAATAATTGCGGGACTACTGCAGGCGATATTGTAGGCGTCGCCTTCCGTCATCTGGCGCGACCAGAGAATCTTTCCCGTATCGAGGCCGAGAGCCAGAAAGGCATCCGAGGTGCGGGCAGGCGGATCGGAATAGCTGTCCCCCGTAGTTACGTAGAGTGCGCGTTTCGCTCCGTCAACAGTTGGGGAGCTCCACACGCCAGCGCCAGAAGGCCCGTAAAGCTGAACACCTTTCTGATTCTTACGGGTGGGCTTAGGCTCCTCGGGAATGGTAAAGGCCTGCCAAATGGTTTTACCAGTCGCGGCGTCCAGCGCCGAAACGCTTCCACGAAACCGGCAGCATGAATAATTGGCATCCGCGCCGGCAGCCTCTTCACTCGAAGAAGCCGGCACGTACAGGTGCCCTTCGAAAAGCGTGGGCGCCGCCGTGATACGGGCAAGAGAATGCTCGTTCACGCGAGTTTTCCAAAGGATCTTGCCGGTCATCGCGTCAAAAGCATAGGCGTTGGCGTGGTGATCGCCGAAATACGCCGCCCAGCGTCCGCCCTGCTGGCCGATTGTGATGGCCGAACGGACCGGATAGTCCGATTCGGTCACCCAGTAGACGCAGCCAGAGGATGCATTGAGCGAATAGACACGGCGACCTTGGCTTCCCACGAAAATGCGGCCCCCCACCACGGTCGGCTGGGCCCAGGATCGCGCGTCGCCGGGGAATCCGAATGCCCACTTCAGTTTCAAGCGGGGAACGTCACTGGCCGATAGTTGCGCCATAGCGGCCGGCTGGAAGCGGTGGTTGGACGAATCGACACCCCACCCATTCCAATGCGGCTGTTCCAGCGCCTGGCTCAGAGGTGGTCCGGCATCGGCACAGAAGGCCTGTTTGCCGAAGGGCTCCTTGGCCACCACCTTGCCAGTAACGAACTGGCTGACGGCGCGGATCTCGGCCTCCGTCAACCCTTGACCTTGTATTGTCATGACGCCCGCATTGAGCGCGAACTGCACGTTCTCAGGTGACATTTGTTTCAATGCCGCCAGCTGGGGAGCGCGTCCCACGCCGCCGTCATGACAACTGGCGCAGCGTTGGCGGTAGAGGGCACTGCCATCCTGCGCGCACAGCGACGCAGCGAACGCCAAGAACAGGACAGAAGGCTTCAGGTGCATTCGATGAGAATACATCAATAATGTTCTCGACGTTATTTCCCGGGCGCGAAAATCTTGTTCTTGGTTTGAAAAATCGTAAAAAGCCGGCGACAAGACGTCCGAGCCAGCAACCAGCAAGATACATAAGGCGCTTTTTTGATCGGCTAAACTTAGCTGAGTCCTAATTATGCCGCTTTCTGCGGGTGACAAATTCGGCCCTTACGAGATCCTTGCGCCCATTGGTGTGGGCGGCATGGGGGAAGTATGGAAGGCGCGCGATACGCGGCTGGGGCGCATCGTCGCGATTAAGCGGCTGAAGGAGCCGCATGGCGAGCGGTTCGAACAGGAAGCTCGCGCGGTTGCGGCGCTGAATCATCCCAACATCTGTCAAATTCATGACGTCGGGCCGGATTACTTAGTCCTGGAATATATCGAAGGTCAACCGCTGCTCGGCCCGCTCGCTGTGGATGAAGCTGTACGGTTGGCAATCCAGATTGCGAGCGCGCTCGAAGAGGCGCATGGCCGAGGAATTTTACATCGCGATCTGAAGCCCGCGAACATCCTGGTGTCCTCGAAGGGAACGGCGAAGCTACTCGATTTCGGGCTGGCCAAGCCGTTGGTGGGCGCGGATGCCACGCGGACCATCGAGGGAACCATCAGTGGAACGCCTGCCTATATGGCCCCGGAACAGATCGAAGGGAAGCCCTGCGACGTAAGATCCGATGTGTTCAGTTTTGGCGCGGTGTTATACGAAATGCTCGCCGGGACACGGGCGTTTGAGGGAATGGCTTCTGTGCTGCGCGACGATCCCAAGCCGCCTCCGGCGCTCGAGAGCCTGGTGATGCGCTGCCTGCGCAAGACACCGGCCGATCGGTTTCAGACTGTCGCGGAACTAAGAACGGCGCTGGAAGCAATCTCGGAGAAACGCGCCGAGACGAAACCTTCCATCGCGGTCCTGCCTTTCGCCAACATGAGCCGCGATGCCGACGATGAGTATTTCAGTGACGGGTTGGCCGAGGAAATCATCAATGCGCTGACGCAGGTCTCCGGATTGAAGGTCATTGCCCGCACATCCGCGTTCGCCTTCAAGGGCAAGAACGAGGACGTGCGTAAGATCGCCGAAACTCTAGGTGTGACGAATATTTTGGAGGGCAGCGTGCGCCGAGCCGGGAATCGACTCCGCGTAACGGCGCAGTTGATCCACGCAGCCGATGGCACGCATCTCTGGTCTCAGCGATACGATCGCGAGCTCACCGACGTATTCGCGATGCAGGATGAGATCGCGGCGGCCATCACTGGAGCGTTGCAGGTGAAGCTGACGCGCAAGCCAGCGATGACGCAGCCGCACGAGCCGAATCTGCCCGCCTATGAAGCCTTTCTAAGGGGCAGGCAGCAGTATTTCAAGGCGTCGGCAGAGGCGTACGTGCGCGCCGAAGATTACTACAAGCAGGCGATTGCGTTGGACCCCCAGTGGGCCGACCCTCATTCTTACTTGGGAGGCGTATATTTTATCCTTGGGTTCTACGCATTGCGCCCGCTAAGTGAAATGATGCCGCTGGCGCGCGCCGAAGCAAGGAAGGCGCTGGAACTTCTCCCATCCGAGCCGATTGCGCATGCTTTGCTCGGCTCGATCGCGGGTTCGCATGACTACGATTGGAAAAAAGCCGAGGAAGAGTTCCGGCTAGCCGGGGCATCTGAGTCCGCCCATCCGATCGTTTACGACCGGTATGCAACCTTCTATTTATTGCCGCTGGGACGATTCGGCGAAGCGATCGAAGTCCGGGCGAAAGCCATTGCACAAGACCCCCTGAATACTCTGTGGCGTGTGGATCAGGCATTTACCCTCCTTTGCGCAGAAAAGTACGAACTTGCAATTGTTGAAGCGCGAAAGGCGTTGGATCTCGATGAGGGGACCTACATGCCTCACTTCGTTATCGCTCTGTCCAACTTCTTCCGGGGGAAGCTTGTCGAGGCGCGGGAGTCAGCGGAGGAGGCTTTCCGTCTAGCTCCGTGGGAACCCTCCACTGTAAGATTGCTGGCTGGTCTTCTGACACGATCGGGTGAGAAAGACCATGCGCAAAAACTGCTCGCAACCATCCCCGAGGCCAACTCGGGAGGCATGGCCACATACTATTTGCTTCTCTCGGATATCGACGCCGCGGTTGACCGCTATCAACGGAACATTGAACAGCGCGATTTACGCTCGCCACTGGTTGCCTCTGCCGGATTCTTCAAACCCCTGCGCGCCCATCCACGCTGGCCCAAGCTGGCGAAAATGATGAATTTGCCGGGCGCGTAGGCTACCATTGTTCAAACCTCTATGCCCCTATCCGCCGGGACTCGTCTGGGACCCTACGAGGTTCTCGCACCGATCGGTGCCGGCGGCATGGGCGAAGTCTATCGCGCTCGCGACTCGCGGCTGGGGCGCGAGGTTGCGCTGAAGATACTCCCTGCGGCTTTCGCCAGCGATCCCGATCGCGTCCGCCGGTTTGAGCAGGAAGGGCGCGCGGCGGCGGCGCTGAATCATCCCAACATCATTGTTATTTACGATGCCGGGTCGCAGGACGGCGTGTTTTATGTCGCCACCGAATTGCTGGAGGGGGAGACGCTGCGGGAGCGGCTGGCGACTCACGCGCTGCCGGTTCGCAAGGCGATCGATTATGCTATCCAGATCGCGCGCGGATTGGCGGCGGCGCATGCGAAAGGAATCACGCATCGCGATCTAAAGCCGGAGAATTTGTTCCTCACCAAAGACGGCCTGGTCAAGATCCTCGACTTCGGGCTGGCGAAACATGCGGGAATAAAACCGGCAGGGTCGCATCCCACCGAACTCGCTACGCAGCCGATCGAGACCGATCCTGGCAAAGTGCTCGGCACAGTGGGCTACATGTCGCCCGAGCAGGTGCGTGGACAAGTGGCCGACGCACGCTCGGACCTGTTCAGCCTGGGCGTGGTGCTGTATGAAATGGTCTCGGGAAAACGCGCGTTCACCGGCGAATCGGGCGTGGAGGTGATGAACGCGATTCTGAAACAGGAGCCGCCGGAGCTGGACGCCGCGCTGCCTCCGGTGCTGGATCGGATGATCCGCCGGTGTTTGGAGAAGAAGCCGGAGGAGCGCTTTGAGTCGGCACGCGACTTGGCATTTGCGCTGGAATCAATCTCCGGAACGACCTCTGGCACCCAGCGGATTCCGGAAAAACCGCGGCGGCGATACGCGTGGATGATCGCGACAGTCGTCGGAGTCTGTGCGCTGCTTGCGGTCGCGTTTGTCATTGGACTGCGTAGATCGACCACGCTCTTGCCCTCGTTCCAGCGGATCACCTTCCGGCGCGGCTTCGTCGATGGCGGACGGTTCGCCAATGGTGGCAAGACCATCGTGTATTCGGCGTCTTGGGATGGCAATCCGTTCCGAATATATTCCACCCAAGCTGAGAACCCGGAATCTCGCGATCTCGGAATAGAGAATGCGCGTCTGTTCGGCGTCTCGCCTTCGGACGAGATGGCGCTCGCTCTCAGGCCTCCTGGCGCGAGCTTTGTTCCCTTCGGAACGCTGGCTCGCGCGCCGATCTCGGGCGGAACACCAAGGAAAGTCGCGGATGACATTATTGCTGCCGATTGGACATCCGACGGCAACCGCCTCGCGGTGGTGCGGGCCAGACCGGGATTTCAGCAGCTCGAATTTCCCGTCGGCAACGTTTTGTACCAAACCACAGGTGGCATCGGCAGCCCGCGCATTTCTCCCCAAGGCGATCTGATCGCGTTCTTGGAGTGTCCGACTGGGTATAACGGCATCGCCTGCGTTGGCTACGTTGCCACGGTGGACGTGAAAGGTACTAAGAAGACGCTGACGGAGTTGTGGCTAGGCGAAATAAATGGTGTCGCTTGGTCGCAGACTCGCAATGAGATCTTCTTTAGTGCGGCGGCGTATGGGTTCACAAATTCCTTGTACGCTGTAAGTCGAGCGGGTAAACAGCGCCTCATTGCACACCTTTCGGGGCCCTTTACTCTGTTCGATATTGCACCGGACGGGCGGCTCTTGATGTCGCGCGGGAGCATTTCAAATTCACTTTTCTATCAGTCGACCCCGGATTCGAAAGAGACCGATCTGTACTGGCACGATCTATCTCAGCTCAGCGATATATCGCGGGATGGAAAGTTCCTATTGTTCGCGGAAGGTGGGGATGCTACCCGAAGCGGCGAGGATTATGTATCGTATTTGCGTGGTACTGACGGCTCCTCCGCTGTCCGGCTAGGCCCTGGGTATCCGCTGGAAATTTCTCCTGACGGCAAATGGGCCATGGTAAGGGGATCAACGCGCGCACCCTCCCAGCTGGTGTTGCTGCCCACCGGAACCGGGGAAGCACGGCTCCTGACTCACGATGCAATCCATCACCTGGGCGCTGCCTGGACGCCCGATGGCAAGCGGATCGTATTCGTGGGAAATGAGCCGGGCCATCGGATCCGGTACTACCTGCAGAATGTCGGTGGAGGCGCCCCTCGATCGATCACGCCGGAGAATGTGAGCTTCAGCGATACGGATCCGGTCGCCCTTTCTCCCGATGGTAGGTTTGTAGCCGTTGCCGGTCTGGACGGGAAGATGGTCCTTTACCCGTTGGATAGTGGTGCGCCACGAACCGTTCCCAAACTAGCGGACGGTTTCGCTCCCGTACGCTGGTGTGCTGGCGACTCGCTGATGGTCTCCCGCGCGGGAGAGGTCCCCGAAAAGATCCTTCGCGTGGACATTGGAACGGGAGTGCAGTCACTCTGGAAGCAGTTAGCGCCTGTCGGCGGCGCCGGCAACATACGGGTGGGCGCGGATTGCCAGAGTTCAGGCTATTCGGTCCCAAATATTTCTTCGGAGTTGTGGATCGTCGACGGCCTGCGCTGAGGAGAAGATATGGTCATTCGTGCCTTAGGTTGTTTGCTTTTTTCTACGATCGCTCTACTCGCGCAAAGCGGAGGAGTGATCACCGGCACGGTTGTGGATCTGTCCGGCGATCCGGTGGCGAAGGCTGAGATCCAAGCCACTAACGCGGAAACAAAAGCCGTCTACAAGGCGACGACCTCGGCCTCTGGCGTATACGCGTTCGCGCAATTGCCGGCTGGGACCTACCAACTTTCGAACATTACGCCCGGATTTGCGCCGTTTATCCAGAGGAACGTTAAGGTAACGTCGGCGGAAACCCTACAATTGAACCTGCACTTCCAGGACATTCAGTTAAATACGCTAGGAGATGGCCGCGAATTTTATGCTTTCGCCGACAGTCCCCATCCCGCCTCTACGGACCCGGCTCCCCGTACGCTGGACGGAAAGCCGGATCTTTCCGGCATGTGGTACCAACAGAGAACGATCGATCCTGGAAAGCCCGAGATGAAAGCATGGGCGGAGGCGGTGGCGAAAGATCGAGCCGAGAAGCACGCAAGAGATTTCCCCCAGTCGCGCTGCCAGCCGCTCGGCATCATTCTGGCCCCTCAACTTTCACCTTGGAAGACCGTGCAAACTTCGGCGCTGCTGGTGATATTCGCGGAATTCGACCTGCCCCGGCAAATTTTTCTGGACGGCCGAGGCCATCCGAAGGACTGGAATCCGACGTGGCTGGGTCACTCCATCGGGCATTGGGACGGAGACACCTTGGTGGTGGACACAACCGGTTTCAACGATAAGGCCTGGTTCGACGGCGGGGGCATCCCGCACACGGAAAAGATGCATGTCACGGAACGCTTTCACCGCAGCGATTTAGGGCACCTGGAGATTGAGATGTCCATTGAGGACCCGGACACATTCATGAAGCAGTGGGTGATCAAACGGGCCGCCGAGCTCGCACCCGACGACGAGATCCAGGAATACGTCTGCACCGAAAACGAACGCGACCGCGAACATATGGTCGGCAAGTGACGGCGAAGTAGAATTGTTCAACACCCATGGCCTTTACTGCTGGGACTCGTTTGGGACCCTACGAGATCCTTGCGCCGATTGGCGCGGGCGGCATGGGCGAGGTCTATCGCGCCCGCGATTCGAGGCTTGGCCGTGAAGTCGCCATTAAGTTTCTGCACGCGAAGTACTCGGATCGGCTGGAGATCGAAGCCCGAGCCATCGCCGCGCTCAATCATCCACACATTTGCGCGATCTATGACGTGGGGCCCAATTACTTGGTCATGGAGTATATCGAAGGTGCTCCTCTCAAAGGACCTCTGCCGCATGAGGAAGCCGTACGGCTCGGCGCGCAGATCGCACAGGCGCTCGAAGCCGCTCACGCTAAAGGCATCACGCATCGGGACCTCAAGCCCGCCAATATTCTGGTGACCAAGGAAGGAGTGAAGCTGCTCGATTTCGGCCTCGCGAAGCTGACCGTTCCTGAGGATTCTGACGCCACCCGCACCATCGCCGGCGCCCTGATGGGCACTGCTGGTTACATGTCTCCCGAGCAGGCCCAAGGTCAAACGGCCGATTTCCGTTCGGACATCTTTTCGTTCGGAGTGGTTCTTTACGAAATGCTGAGCGGCCGACGAGCATTTCCCGGCGATACGACTATTGCGATCATGGCCGCCATTGTACGCGATCAGCCGCGCCCCATCGACGCCGCGCCGGAACTCTATGCGGTCGTAACCCGCTGCCTTCGCAAATCTCCCGCCGAGCGATTTCAATCCGCCACCGACCTGCGCACCGCGCTCGAATTAAACAGAACGTCATAAGTAATTGCGTATACGGCGAAGACGTGGTCTCCTGGAATCATGAGACCACTCACGATATCCGATTCCACTTCCGTGGTGGGATTGCAACAGGAGATTCAGCGGTCCGAAGAGTCGCGTTATGACCACCGACTGCATGGCGTGCTGTTGGTGGCGCAGGGCATGACATGCCCGGAGGTGGCGCGACTGCTGGGCGACGCTGCGCGTTCAGTCGAGTATTGGGTTCATCGGTACGAGCAACAGGGTTTGGCCGGCCTCGCCGAGGGCGAACGCACGGGACGTCCGGGCAGGCTGAGCCAAAAACAGGTAAAGGAAATCAATCGCGTGTTGCGCGCAAGACCCAGCGACGCGGGAATGCAAGTCAATCTCTGGGATGGCAAGACCCTCTCGGCTTGGATCGCAAAGACCTACGGAATCCCACTGGGGGTGCGCCAATGTCAACGGTTGTTCCGGCAACTCGAGTTCCGTCTCCGCAAGCCTCGACCAGTTTTGGCAAAAGGAGACCCCGCACGCCAGAAGGCGCATAAAAAAAACTCCGCAAGCTGATGGCGAACCGGGCAATCGATCTCTGGGCGCTGGACGAGGTTCACTTTCAACAGCAGGGATCGCGATGCCGCATGTGGGTTCCGCCGGAGACCAGAGATCCCATCGTTTATCACCATCCGACGCGCAAGAGCGTCGGCTACTTTGCCGCCGTGCGATTGCGGGACGGCAAGTTTCTGTTCCGTCGTGAAACCGGAAGATTCAATGGGGAAACCTTCTGGGAGTTCCTGAAAATGTTTCGCGAAGCTAGCGTCGAACCCCAGCGCCGCATTGTCGCCATTAGTGACAATGCCCAATATCATCGCTCCCGGCTGCATCTCGATTGGCGCCAACAGCAAGCCCCACATTTCGGGCTGGACTTTCTGCCGCCTTATAGCCCGGAACTGAATCCGATCGAGCGAGTCTGGAAGCTAACCCGCCGGCTGTGTCTCCATAACCGGTATTTCGCTTTTCTTGATAGCGTCGCCGATGCCGTCGAGGGTCGTTTCGCCGAATGGACAAACCCCAATGAAACGCTCCGGCGTCTATGCGCAATTACTTAAGACGTTATGTTTAGCAGCCATCGCGACGCCCACCCCAAAAGTGCCTTCCATCGCCGTGCTGCCCTTCGCCAACATGAGCCGCGAGGCCGATGAAGAATACTTCAGCGACGGCCTGGCCGAGGAAATAATCAACGCACTTACGCAGGTCTCGGGACTCAAGGTCATCGTGGTCCAATCCGTTCGGCCAGCTCACGCGCATCCCAGATTAACGAACCCCAGCCCAAAATTGGCGAGTTCCCGGTAGCTGTGCACCGTGCCTTCTCGAATTAGTCTCGTATTGAGACGGGCTCGCCACCGGCGGCGCGATCTTCAGTGTGCGGGTCCCCACCCACGATTCGGAACAAGGTTTACGGCTCGATGCTGTTCATGGGTGGGCTATAAACCGTATTCCGAATCGCAGCCTGGTACCCAGAACGGGGCGAGCTGCCCGCCACAAGAACACGAGCTCGAAGGTCCAGTTACACAGGTCCGTCGGCCTGCCGCACGGTCCTTGGGAGGGAAGCCTCCGCTCGACTGGTTGCTGAAAAGACTTGACAAATCGAGAGGCGGTTTGGAATCGAGATTCATGCGCCCAAGGCAGGTTGCGCCGCACACAATTGGCACACGAAGTCGGTGGCCCACATTGGAAATCCTGGGGTTTCGCGGTCGATACATTGATCGAGCGAATCAGCGTCCACCGGACGGAGAGGTTTTAGAAGTCATTCATTTGATGCGACAGATGAATCGGGACTACCAGGCAGCCCCTGATGTCTCATGCCTCCCCAAATTGGATTCAGACGGCAGAAGAGTGCGCCTCGGAGTAGAATGTATGTGTGGCGCTCGCAGCGGACCCATTAACGGCAGCGGAACGCGCTCGACGAACGCGGGTCTACGAAGAGGCCCTTGCTTCTGTTCGCCTCGAAGGGTTTGAACTCGATGAACAAGTGAAGGCGTTTTACGGCCGGTACATCAGTGAGGAATTAACTCTGGCCGAAGTAGGGAGCGCAATCGATGAGCTCGACGCCCGAGAATTCGGACCCGTATCTCTATCCCGGCACAAACGTCCTCAAGAACCAGCGCGGTCTCACTGATCCGGAACACCTGGAACGCTTCGAGGCACGACGTACCCACCAACGCATCGCGGAGCTGATCGACAACGCCCTCTCGGGAGGGTTCGATCTCGCTCACCTGAAAGCGATCCATCGGTACATCTTCCAGGACGTATATGAATGGGCGGGACAGTTTCGGACGGTGAACATCTCCAAGGGTGGCCATCTTTTCGGGCTTGCTGATTTCCTAGAATCCTCACTTCAGCAGGTACTGTTGAAGCTGGCGGCTGAAAACCATCTCGTCGGTCTCGATGTCGACGCCTTTGCTGGCCGGGCCGCCTATTTTCTCGGCGAACTGAACGCGGCGCATCCCTTTCGGGAAGGAAATGGTAGGACGCAGCGCGAATTCCTTCGCGAACTCGGTCTGAAGGCTGGACACTACATTGATTGGAGGGCGGTGACCGCCGGGGAAATGATCGAGGCGTCGCAGCTAAGCCATAGAAGCGGAGATTCGTCGTTATTCACCAAGATGATTCTCAAGTGCATGCCGAGTGCCTAAGAGCTGACGAAGCTGCCGGCCGCCGCCTTCGTACCTATGTCGAACCGGCCAGCGCATCCGCGAAAGCTTAGCGTTGACAGTCTTCCAGTGGAACTCATCGTGGAAGTGTCCCCGGCCCATCGAACGAGTTTTTCGTGTTACTCATGCTTCGGGTCTCGTGGCGTTTCTGAAGCGCAGCTGTGGGGTTCAGCGAGCTGCAAGACCCGTAAGACGCCGGCAAGGTGCCGGAAGCGGAACTGGTTGCCGCTCTTCGCTCGACCAAACTCTTAAATACTGGCCGTACCGACACCGCGATTTCAACATCACTCAGGCGGAGTCACTTGGGATAATTGCATTGGTCGGAAGCTCGCCGCTGGACTAGCCTTGGTAGTCCCTTTTTTCCGGATCGATGAGCCGGAGCGGTTCGTCTGGGTTGTAGTGGAAGCCTTCAGTAGAAGGCTCCGTGGCCGGTTTGCGAGCTTTCAGCGCGGCGATTCTAAGCCGGACCTCATCTTCGCTGGGTACCTGGCTCAGCGGGACTGTCACGATGGGAACAATTGGAGCAGGTATCGCGATACGCGAAATTCGGCGCGCAGCATTTCTCCTCCGTCGGGATCGCTCCCGCACGAAATCGTTGACGGTGCTTTTCGGAACTTGAAACTGCAATTCAGCTGTGAGGATGTCCGAGATATTCCGATACGTCAGCCCGCGCTCGCGTAGCTCGTCTATCAATTCGCCGTACGGTTCCAAACGGGAGCGCCCCGACTTCTTGGCCACCTTGCTCAGAATGTCCTGAAACTTGTCTTCCACAGGCCTCCAAAGTTGCATCAACATGCACCGGACAAGGGCCGGACACGTTCCGGACAAAAGCCGGACAACGACCGGACTGAGCGAGCGCTTTGCGCTCTCGCAAAACCTAAGCCGCCAGGCTTAGGGATGGTGTCTTTCTGAAAACTACGCTCTCGAAAGAGAGCGAAAACACTCGCCAGCTCAAAACGCCACCCAAAAACCCACATCGCGCACATTAGCTTCATAACTCACCCTCCACCCTTCGCACTACGATTTCATTGATGAACCGCGCCGCTTCGGCGGAGAAACGTTCGGAACGAACGCTCGCGCGCAGCGAAACAACCCGATGGGCGGCGATTGCGGCCAGGAGCGGATCGAGCCCACTGCCGCTGATGACCACATCATGACTAGCGAAGGCCATCCGCACCTGTTCGCTGTCACCCTCCGCGTAAACAAATTGATGCCAGGAAAGCACCACGGTCTGCTTCTGAAGCACGATCTCCAGCGTTGCGACGGGATCGCCGGCGCTGATGACCCACGGGGCGTTACCGGCCGAGACCACGTTCACGTCGGCGCTCCTTTCTCTCGCGGAGCCGTGAGACCTCTTGCTGAACAACCTGCTTGGAAGCTGCGGTGAACAATGCTGCTGCTCTCCGAACCATTTCACGCGCCATTTCGATGCCTCGCGGAGCGCCGCGGCTAATGCACTTACTGCTGTCGCGCAGAAACTCTGTGGCTGAAGTCCGTGCCATTGAGCAGCCGACCATCTGCTGCAAGCGTTCCTTGTCGCTCGTGATCACTGTTACGCTATGCCGGCCACGGGACGCTGCAACGTAGAACAGCTCCTTTTGCATGCCGTCGCCGGAGAGTATGACTGAGTCCACCGTCTTGCCCTGGCTGCGATGCGCTGTAACGGCGTAGCCGTGGGTGAAGCTCCGGTAATCGGCGGGCAATTGGCGGCCATCTTC
>Ga0302326_10004604_pt1 | contig 31849 bp, 24 predicted proteins | sample Palsa_T0_3_FD_202264 | JGI IMG/M metagenome (GOLD analysis project Ga0302326, IMG submission 202264) | Peat permafrost microbial communities from Stordalen Mire near Abisko, Sweden - Palsa_T0_3 | ecosystem: Environmental > Terrestrial > Soil > Palsa > Peat permafrost | place: Sweden: Abisko...
CCTGCAGCTTGCTTGTCGCGTCGACGATGACGCTGGGGTGCGCCATCAGATAATTGCGAATGGCTGTCCCGTTGGCGGTACCCGGCGGCGTGAGACCCAGGGCCGGCAAGCCGAAAAGAACGGCGAGTGCCGCAATTGCTCCCGCTGCTCCGCCGAGAGTGGCAATTTTCCAGGATTCTTTCATATGTCCTCTAATGCCGCTGTTTCAAAGTCAGCGGCGCTTTTGAGCTTCAGGGCCGGCGACAGACATGATGTCGCCTGCGCGTTGCCAATCGGGCGAACCCGCGGTGAGCTTCTTCTGTGCCAATGTGGCGAAATGCGCTGCGGCGGCCATCGCGCCGGAATTGTAATAGCGTTCGGCGGTCGCGAGGTTCGCCATCGGTTCGTCGCCGAGTTCGCTATAGGCCTGCGCCGCTTCGAACCACGCGAAAGGATCGTCGTTTTCCTGCTGCAACGCGATCTTGAGGTTATCCAGCGCCGGTTTGGCCAGAGCTCTCTTTTCCGTCGCCAACTGCGCCGACGCGAGACCGACACGCAACAGCGGCGCGTCGGGCAGCAGGTCCACGGATTTCTGATAGGGCCCCACGCCTTTCTCGGGCTGGCTCATATCGACATAGAGCTGGCCCAGGACTTCCCAGAAATAGGGATTCTTGGGGTCGTCCTTGACGAGTGCATTCGTCTCTTCCAGGGCCTTGGGCAGATCCGGCTGCCGGGAATAGGCGACGGCGCGGGCATAACGCGCCACTTCGCTCGTATCGGACGCCGGGTAGTGCGTGAGAACGGCATCGACGGCGTCCAGATTGCCGGCGAGCTTTGCCTGGATCAGGCTGAATTCATGGACCGCGGCGGGGCTGTCCTTGACGTCCCGGTAGGGCGAAGCGTCGACCAGCCGCTGCAACAGGTCGATGCGTTCGCGCGAAGCGGGGTGGTCCATCGCCATCGGGTCGATCTTGTAGGCCGACATCGCCTCTTCGTCGGCGAATTTTTCGAACACTTCCAGCATGCCTCGCCCGGATTGATGCGTGTCGCGCAGGAATTTCTGTCCCATCTGGTCGGCGGTCGCTTCCTGTACGCGGCTGAACTGCATGAACTGTGCCTGCGCCGATGTCATGCCCAGGCCCAGCAGCGCCATCCCGCCTTCGCCTGCGCCGGCAATCATGGCCGCGACCCCGGCCGCCATACCGATCAGCATCGGTACCATCGCCTTGGAAATTGCCGATGTGTCGCGCACGAGATGACCGCCCGCGATATGGCCCGTTTCATGGGCCAGAACGCCGATGACCTGGTTTGGCGTGGAGAGCTGCTGGAGGAGCCCCGTATTGACGAAGATGTTCTGTCCTTCGGCAGCGAAGGCATTTATCGACGGATCCTGAACGATGTACATCTTGACGGCTGCGGGATCGAGACCGGCGGCACCAAGTATGGGATCTTCGTAGGTTCGCAGGACCCGCTCGATTTCCGTGTCGCGGACAATCTGAAGCTGCTGTGCTGCGACGGGTTGTACCGTGACGCTCGCTGCGACAGCGATACAGAGGGCCGATGTCGCGGCCCGGCGGAATACCGTGCGTGCTTTGCGATTACCGGCGCCGACAGGGTTGCAAAACGTCAAGGCTTGAACTCTCCTCTCGCCCCTCGGCCTCCCAATGCGCCGGGGAACGTAGGAGCGCTCCGGTTGGGCGTCAACGGAGAAGCACGGTTGCGTCTGTCGGGCGCGGCGTGCCGACCATGCTAGGATATCGAACTTGTTCATGCACAGCTCTCGCCTGCTGGCCGGTGTGACAGCGCTTGTTTATCTTACAGGTTGTTCATTATTCGGCGGTAGCAGTGGCGGAACTGTATCCGCAACAGGCTTTGCCGTCGGCGACGAACCCTACGCGGTGCAGGCCGGTGTAGCTGTCCTGGCGCAAGGCGGCAGCGCGGCGGATGCCGCCACCGCAATATTTTTCGCATTGTCCGTAACCTATCCCGTTGCCGCCGGCATTGGTGGCGGCGGCATCTGTGTCGTCCACGATCCTGCGCGCACAAGGGATGAGACGTTCGATTTTCTGGCACGGAATGCCGCTCGCGGCGGTGACTATGCCGTGCCGGGAAGCGTGGGAGGCTTTGCCATGCTTCAGTCTGCCTATGGGCGCCTGCCGTGGCAGCGAGTGGTCGCACCTGCGGAGGGTTTCGCGGCGGCGGGTTTTCGCATTTCGCATGCTCTCGCGACACGACTTGAACAAAGCCAGGACGTGATCCGCCTCGACGCCGGTCTGGCGGCCGAGTTTCTGGACGAATCGGGGCGCGTCAAACCCCCGAACACACTGGTGATCTCGCCTACGCTGGCGCAGACCCTCTCGGCCATCCGTTCGCTTGGGCCCAACGGATTCTATCGCGGTCCGGTCGCCGACAAGATCGTGGCCTATTCGACCGCGCAAGGTGGAACGATCTCAGCGGGCGAGCTTGAAGCGTTTGCGCCGGGGCGCAGTGCCACCAGACTCATCAAGGTCGGCGGCGAGATGGCCTATCTGCCATCCGAGAATACCGGAGCGGGAAGGTTCGCCGGTGCGCTTCTTTCCCATCTTGTGGACGGTCAGGGAAATATCGTCTCCGGCGACAATTTCGCTTCGACGGTCGCGACGGCGACGAAAACGACGCTCGATACGTTCGGGATCGCAAGCCTGCCTCGCGATCTGGGCGCGACAGGTTTTGCCGCGACGGACTCAAGCGGTCAGGCGGTCGCCTGCGCCGTGAGCATGAACGGTCCTTTCGGTTCCGGCCATACGGCGGAAGGTACTGGCGTCACGCTCGCGCACGCGCCCGGTTCCGGGCAGGCAGCAGTGACCGCAGAGTTTCTCACGCCGGTTGTGGCGTTGTCGGGCAGTGATCTGTCTCTGGTTGGGGCAGGCGCCGGCGGCCCGAACGGAGCGGCCGCCATTGCGTATGCGCTTCTCAAGATAGCGCGCGGCGAGGATATCACCCAGCCCGGTGCGCTGCACTCGACCGGTATAGCCCCCTATGACACGGTCAATGTGATCGCGTGTCAGAGCGGGAGTTGCTCGGCTGTGCCGGACCCGGGAGCGTTCGGCCTGGGCGCATCGGCTGACGAATAGAATCCCTACTCCTTGCTGCGGAATGGCCGTTGCCACCATCCCTTGCGCGGCGGTTGGGATGGCTCGGGCGGGCGCACAGGTTGCTCAGGCGCTTCGACGAGAGGCAGCAACGAGATCGGCTCTGGCTCGTTCGTCTTGCCTGGATCGGCCGTCAGCGACCAAACGGGCACGGAAGGCGAATTGACGATTGCCGGCGTCGTCTCGGGCTCGACTGCCGACTCCGGAGCATTTTCCACAATATCAACTGCCTCGTGATCGACTACCGCGCCTTCGTCCGTTTCCGAGGTATCGAACTCTGCCGGGCCGGGTTCGGAATGCCCTTCCGTCTGGGGGGCGCCATTTGCGCTGCCGCCGCGGCGGCCGCGGCGGCGCCTCCGCCGTTTACGAGGCGCATCGGCATCTCCCCCGTTCGCCGCTGGAGACACGGTGCGGTCGCCTGCAACCGGTACAGCTGTTGGAACGGTGCGTTCGCTCTGCGACGCATCCTGGTTGCCGTCTATCGGGACATTTCCATCCGAAGCCGTTATTGCAACCGGCTCCTGCAGAACAGGCACGCGTTCACGGTCGCGACCTCTGCGCCGCCGCCGTCGCTTGCGATGACCGCCATTCTCGCCTGTCGGTTGACCGTCGCGGACTTGTGGCCGTTCTTGTTCCGTCGCTTCAACAGCGCCGGTGCCGTCACTTTCCTCCGTTTCGGGTTCGGACGACTCGGCATCAATGGGGGGAGGGGCTTCCGGTGGCGGCAACGTCTTCACGCGTTCGTCAGGAATACGCTGACCGATGCGATCGATTTCGAAGGTGCCGGTCATCATCCCGTCGTCCTTCGGTTCGAATTGAATTGAAAGTGCGTATTCGGATTCGATGCGCGCCAGTTCGCGGCGCTTCTGGTTCAGCGTGTAGATCGCAACATCGGTCGCGGCACGCACGTTAAGACTCTCGGCCCGTTGACGCTGACCTTCTTCTTCCAACGCGCGCAACAGACGCAGTGCCGTCGATTCAACGGAGCGCACGATACCCTGGCCGCCGCAATGCGGGCAGGGTACTGTGGATCCCGCCACGACGCCGGCGCGAAGACGCTGGCGCGACATTTCGAGCAGCCCGAACTGACTGATCTTGCCGATCTGGACGCGTGCGCGATCGTATTTGATGCAGTCGCGCAGCCGCTTTTCCACGTTGCGGTCGTTGCGACTGTCTTCCATATCGATGAAATCGATGACGATGAGGCCCGCAAGATCGCGCAGACGCAATTGCCGCGCGACTTCTTCCGCTGCTTCGAGATTCGTCTTGTAGGCAGTGTCTTCGATCGAGTGCTCGCGCGTCGCGCGTCCGGAGTTCACGTCGATCGCCACCAGCGCTTCTGTCTGGTTGATGACGACATAGCCTCCTGATTTGAGCGTGACCGTCGGTGAGAACATGGCGTCGAGTTGGGACTCGATCTGATAGCGCTGGAAAAGCGGCACCGGCTCCTTGTACGGTTTTACGTTTTTTGCATGGCTCGGCATCAGCATGCGCATGAAGTCTTTAGCGTTGCGATAGCCGTCATCGCCTTCGACGACGATTTCAGAAACGTCCTTGTTGTAGAGGTCGCGGATCGCGCGTTTTATGAGGTCGCCTTCCTCATAGACGCAAGCCGGCGCGTTCGATTTGAGCGTCAGTTCGCGGATCGTGTCCCACATGCGCAGGAGGTATTCGTAATCGCGTTTGATCTCCGCTTTGGTACGGTTTTCACCTGCCGTCCGGATGATGAGCCCCATCCCTTCCGGAAGTTCCAGCGATTGGGCTGCGGATTTCAGACGGGTGCGATCGGTGGCGCTTGTGATCTTGCGCGATATTCCACCGCCGCGCGGCGTGTTGGGCATCAAAACGCAATAACGCCCCGCGAGCGACAAATAGGTCGTAAGCGCGGCGCCTTTGTTGCCGCGCTCTTCCTTGACCACCTGCACGAGAATGATCTGGCGGCGTTTGATCACTTCCTGAATTTTGTAGTGTCGTCGCCGCGTCCAGCGCTGCTGGGGACGTTGCGACTGTGAAGCTTTCGTCTGCGACGGCGTTATGTCGGTGGATTCGGGCGCCGGCATCAACTCTTCGACGCCGGAGAGATTCTCCTTGAGAAAGTCGGTCGACGCGTCGTGTCCGTCCTCTGACGGGTTCGGCCTTTCTTCGCCCGATGCTTGAATCGCGTCTGACGAAGATATGTTGTCCGTCGACGGCTGCTCCGATGAATCGTCTGGGGTGCCGCCCGCTGCCGTATCTTCGGCGTCGCCATCCTGCTCCGCCTGCTCGCCGTGCGAGGTCGCCGCCATCGCGGCCGACGTATCCTGGGCCGCGACGCTTGCGGTTTCGATGGATTCGAAATCGTCGTCCGAATGCCGTCGCGCTTCAGCCTCTTGCTCGGCGAGGAGCGCCTGCCGGTCGGCGACCGGGATTTGATAATAGTCAGGATGGATTTCCGAGAACGCGAGAAAACCCTGACGGTTGCCGCCATATTCGACGAAGGCCGCCTGCAGCGACGGCTCCACGCGCGTGACCTTTGCGAGGTATATATTTCCCTTCAGCGGCCGTTTTGAAGCGGCTTCGAAATCAAACTCTTCGACTTTTTGTCCGTCGAGAACTACCACTCGGGTTTCTTCCGGGTGGCTCGCGTCGATAAGCATTCGTTTGGGCATTCAGATCTCCAGGCGACGGCGCCGCGCACGAGTCAGAGCGTCGCCGAAAGACGATGTCCTGATCAAAGGGGGCTACGGGTCGCATATTGGTGAGGGTAAGAAGCCCGAACGCCGATACCCGCGGCTTGGCAGCAGGGTCATTCGGAAGGGTCCAGGCTGTTTCGATCATTGCAATTCACATCGCGGGCGGCGCGGAAGCGCCGGCCATCTGTCCCACTTTATCGCTGCGATTCGTATCCCGCAGAGCTTGGAAAGTCCGGGAATACCGCCCCCGTCGCTTTCGAGCCGGGGATATGTTGCCATCGCCATCGGCGCAGCAGGACGAACTCTTTTAGGTGTCGCAACCATCGGCGGCAAGCGTTTAATCGCAAATCCTATATATTTTCAGGATAATCCAGCTGTCGATGCACCGATTTGAGCCGGTCCCGGCTCAATCTGGCATAATTCGAGCGATGATTCGGTTATCGATGCGCGCAACGTGGCGGCTTTTCTTGGGAAGCATCGCTTTCGCCTGGCTTCAGACCCCGGCGACCGGGCAGCCTGTTTCCGCCTCCGCGCCACCTTCAAATCCCGGCGCAAATGCCTCGGAACCGGTCGTGATGGCAGCCCGTATCGGCGAGCATCAGGACCGCACCAGATTTGTGGTGGAAGTTTCCGATCCATTCAAATTGCGTGTTTTCACATTGGCTGACCCCGACCGGGTCGTCATCGATATGCCGGAGGTCTTATGGCGTCTCAGCGAAGCGGACCACCCTACCGGCAAGAGCGTCGTCAAAAGCTATCGCTATGGGTTGTTCCGGCCTGGAAATTCGCGTTTCGTAATCGATCTCAAGTCTCCCGTCGGCACCGCGGACCCGGTGATCCTTCCGCCTGCGGGCGGCAATGGCTACCGCATTGTGCTCGATCTTTTTCCGACGACACAGGCCAAGTTCGAGCAGGCGGCTGGCTGGCCTGCCGACCTCCGCGCGAGAGAGGCGGCGGCAGAGCGTGTCGCGGTATCGCCTGTGGCCCCGTCCGGCGGAACCCTCGCGGCCACACAGATTTCGAGCACGGAACACGCATCGCAAGGTTCTCAAAAGCGGGTTGTGGTTCTCGATGCCGGTCACGGGGGGATCGATTCCGGCACGACCGGCTTCGATGGGCTTCTGGAAAAGGACCTCGTGCTTGACGAAGCATTGCGATTGCGCAGGTCGTTGCAGAGACGTGGCTACATTGTTCGTCTGACGCGCGATACCGATGTCTATATCCCGCTGCAGGAGCGTGTGAATATTGCGCGCGGCGACCAGGCAGATCTGTTCGTCTCGCTGCATGCCGATTCCAATCCGGATCCGGCCGTCTATGGGGCATCCGTCTATACATTGTCGGAATCGGGTTCCGACAGGGAGGCCGCTGCGCTCGCGCGCAAGGAGAACCAATCCGATGTTATCGCCGGCGTCGACCTGTCCGGCGAAGACAGCCCCGTTGCCTCGATCCTTATTGGCTTGGCGCAACGCGACACAATGAACCGTTCGGCACGCTTCGCTCAGGCTGCCGTGACGCAACTCGCCCGTGCCACCGATATTCTGGCGCGCGAACCCCATCGCGCTGCGGGCTTCGTTGTCCTGAAGGCGCCCGACGTTCCCGCGGTCCTGATCGAACTGGGCTATCTGTCCAACCCGCGCGATTGCGCCCAGATGAGGACCGACGCATGGCGCGACAAAGTCGCCCTGGCCATTGCGGAGGCTGTCGACCGACATTTCCGGGCAGGAAATCCCGCCCCGGCGGCCGCGACGGCCCAAGCGGCGGAGTGACGCGCCGCCTTGCCCGCGTCATAATCCGGGTACATCAAGGCTTCGCCAGAAGGGCTCTTTTTTTATGCTGCGCCGGATATTCATCTACTTCGGACTCACGCTGGGAGCGCTTGTCGTGTTGGCCGTTTGCGCGGCCGCCGCCTACATCTATTCCCTGACTCGGGACTTGCCGAGCGTTGCCGCACTGCAAAACTATCAGCCGCCCGTCACGACGCGCGTTTATGCCGGCAACGGAACGCTGCTGGGCGAGTATGCGCGCGAGCGGCGCATTTTTGTCCCCATCGCGTTCGTGCCCCGGCTGCTGATCGACGCCTTCACATCGGCCGAGGACAAGAATTTCTACAGTCATCCTGGCATCGATCCCAGCGGGATCATGCGCGCTGCCGTGAAGGATGTTTTCAATGTTCTGCAGCACAAGCGGCTGGAAGGCGCCTCCACGATCACGCAACAGGTGGCGAAGAATTTTCTGCTCAACAGCGAAGTAAAATTCTCCCGCAAGATCAAGGAAGCGGTGCTCGCCGTTCGCATCGATTCCACCTATTCGAAGGACAAGATTCTCGAGCTCTATCTGAACGAAATCTTTCTGGGCGAGAATTCCTATGGCGTCGCTGCGGCCTCGCTCAATTATTTCGGCAAATCGCTCGATCAGCTTGACGTCGCGGAGGTCGCATTTCTTGCGGCGCTGCCAAAAGCACCCAGCAACTACGATCCGCGGGTCAACAAAGCGGCTGCGCTTGAGCGGCGCAATTGGGTGATCGGCCAGATGGCCGAGAACGGCTACATCACCTCCGATCAGGCGCATGCGGCGATCGCAGAACCGCTCGTCACGCAAACCCGCGCGTTGGGAATTCAGGCGGAAGACGCCGATTACTTCGTGGAAGAAGTGCGTCGCCAGCTTTACGAAAAATATGGCCAGAACGGCCTTTACGATAGCGGATTGCAGGTTCGCTCCACGCTCGACACGCGGCTGCAGAATTTCGCAGTCAATGCATTACGTGCGGGACTGGTGCGATACGACCGCCGTCACGGCTGGCGTGGTGCGTTCAGCCATATTTCCATTGATGGTGACTGGAAAGACGCGTTGGCAAGCGCGGGAAACCAGTCCGGCATCGACACGTGGCGTGTCGCTGTCGTTCTGGACTATGGCCCCGACGATTCCGTCGACATCGGGCTCGACGACGGGAGCCGCGGGCGCATTCCCTGGAGCGAGCTTAGCTGGGCCCGGAAGGAATTACACAACGCGCTCGTCGGGGCTGCCCCCGAGCGACCGAGAGACGTCGTCAAACCTGGCGGCGTCATCTATGTCGAACCGATCGATACGCAGGGCGATTATGGCCTGCGGCAAGTGCCGGAGATCAACGGTGCGATCGTTGCCATGGACCCTCATACCGGCCGGGTGCTGGCGCTGTCGGGCGGCTTCAGCTTTGCGTCGAGCCAGTTTGACCGGGCCATGCAGGCGCAGCGGCAGCCCGGTTCGGCCTTCAAGCCGTTCGTCTATGCCGCGGCTCTGGACAACGGATTTACGCCCGTCAGCAAGATCGAGGATGCGCCCGTCTCTCTGCCGCAGGGTCCGGGTTTGCCGATGTGGACGCCGAAAAACTTCGGCAACAAATTCCTCGGGCTGCAGACGCTGCGGCGCGGCATCGAACTGTCGCGCAACCTGATGACCATACGTCTGGCGGCCGAAGTAGGTATGCGCAAGGTAATTCCCTATGCTGTGCGCTCGGGCGTATATGACCAGCTCACGCCGTGGCTTTCCAACGCGATCGGTGCAGCCGATACGACGCTTATGCGTCTGACGACTGGCTATGCCGAGTTCGTCAATGGCGGCAAGAAGATCAACGCGACGCTCGTCGATCGGGTGCAGGACCGGAACGGCATCACGATTTATCGTCACGATCCGCGTGCCTGCGATGGCTGCAACGAGGCTTGGCGTGGCCAGTCCGAGCCATTATTGCCCGACGATCGCGAGCAGATCATCGATCCGCGCACCGCATACCAAGTGGTGTCGCTGCTGGAAGGTGTCGTGCAGCGGGGCACGGGTGTAGCCGTGAAAGCGGTCGGCAAGCCTCTCGCCGGAAAGACGGGAACCACCAACGATTCGAAAGACACCTGGTTCATCGGTTTTTCGCCCGATCTCGTCTGCGGCGTTTTCGTGGGTTTCGACAATCCCCGCACGCTCGGACGCCTCGAGCAGGGCGCTACCGCCGCCGCGCCCATCTTTCGCGATTTCATGAATGGCGCGCTCGCAGATCAGCCGCCAACGCCATTCCGTGTACCGGCCGGTATCGACCTCGTTCCCATCAATCCCCGTTCCGGCGCGTCGGTCACCGCGGGAGAGGATGGCGCGATATTGGAAGCTTTCAAGGCTGGAACTGAACCCGGTCTTGCGAACGCTGATGCCGACGACACTGCTGCCACCGCACATATCGAGGACACGACCAACAACAGCAAGCCTGCCAGCACGGTAGACCAAGGCACGGGCGGCCTTTATTGAACGCTATCTGATGTTCACGCGGGCGCCGACCGCAGAATATCGAAAGGCAATACGAAGAGGTGATTGACTCCTTGCCGGCGGGCGCGCGCGAAATCTGGCGCGGAGCGAGGGTCCTTTTTGCGGCCGCCCATCGCCGGGTGCGTTCCAGCGAATTCACGCAGATTTTCGTATGTGCTGCCATAGGCACACTGGTTGGTGCGGTTGTTACCATTCTTCGCGATCTTGTCCTGCTGCTGCACACGGTCGATTTTGCAATTTCCGGTGGCGGCCGGTTGTCGGCGGGGGTGGGCGTCAACCAGTTTCGTGTTCTGATCGTTCCTGCGCTGGGCGGGCTCCTGCTCGGCGTCCTCGCGATCATGGCGCGCAGGTTCGCCACCAGGGACATCGTCGACCCGATCGAGGCAAACGCACTCTATGGCGGCCGGATGTCGTTCCTCGATAGTTTGCGGCTGACGGGATCTACACTCGTTGCCAACGCTGCCGGAGCATCGCTTGGCATGGAGGCGGGCTACACGCAATTCGGTTCGGGCCTCTTTTCGACTGTCGCCAGCTATTTCCGCTTGCGGCGCGCCGATCATCGAATCTTCGTAACCGCCGGGTCGGCGGCGGCTATCGCTGCGGCGTTCAACGCGCCTCTTGCCGGAGCGTTTTACGGCTATGAGCTGATCCTCGGCAGTTATATACCGAATGCGCTGGCGCCTGTGGCCGTGGCCGCCATTTGCGGTGTTCTATCGCAGCGGCTGTCAGGCGATGTGCAGCCGCTGTTTTCCGTCGCCGGCACGGGGCCAATCGATCTGCACGCCTACATGCTGTTCGGCGTGATGGGCGTTTTTGCCGCCGCCATCGGCATTGTAGCGATGACCGGCGTCACCTGGACCGAGCGCAGCCTCAAGCTGTCGGGTTTGCCGGATTGGTTGAGACCGTGCGCCGGCGGCATCGTCCTGTCCGCAATCGCTCTTTTCTGTCCGCAGGTGTTGGGCAGCGGTCATGGCGCCATCGAATACCATCTTCATGTCACGTGGCCTCTGGCGCCACTGTTGGTTTTGCTGATTGCGAAATTGGTGGCATCGGCCGTCTCGGTAGGCTCGGGGTTTCGCGGGGGGCTGTTCAGTTCCTCACTTTTTCTGGGCTGTCTGTTCGGTGCCGTCTTCGGTCAATGTGCGGCCTATTTTGACCCTGCGCTCGCGGCACAGCACCTGGCGTTTCTGCTCGTCGGCATGGGCGCGGTAGCTGCGGCGATCATCGGCGCCCCCCTGACGATGGTGTTTCTTGTGCTGGAAGCGACGGGCGATTTTCAGGTTACCATCGGTGTCCTGGTCGCGGTGATCGCCTCCGCGACGATCGTGCGCCTTACATTCGGCTATTCGTTCTCGACCTGGCGTTTTCATGTACGCGGGCTCGGTCTTCGCGGTGCGTACGATATAGGCTGGATCGCCGACCTGACCGTCGCACGCATGATGCGCTCGGATCCCAAACTGGCTCCGGCCGCGATGAGTTTGCGTGCCCTGCGGGAAAAATATCCGCCGGGCTCCGCCAAGCGGGTCTTCGCCGTCGCGCCCGACGGGCACTATGCCGGGTGGGTCGATATGGCATTCGTGCATGATCCCCAGCTCGACGACGCCATCGATGACGGTGTCGTCGCCGACGTCGTGCAGCAGCAGGACGTCTTCCTTTTGCCCAACGAAAATGTCCGTACCGCGCTGATGCATTTCGAAGAAGCGCAAAGCGAAACTTTACCGGTGCTCGCGTCGCGCGCCGATTCGCGTGTCATAGGCTATATGACGGAAGCCTACGGCCTTAGGCGCTACGCCCAGGAACTGGAGCGACGTCGCGGCGCGGAACTGGGGCAACAGGATCTTTTTTCGCTTGGTCAGGCGCCGGGGACGTAGTGCCGGCGGAATGCCGCAAAGTCGTCCGGGCAACCCAAAACGCCTTTGCCGCTTGTGTATTGCTCGCAACAGGGCAATCGTCGCGAGGACGCCGTTCCCATGCTCCGGCAACCGGGACTTCACGCATTTGTTTTGTCCCAGCGGGTTGTCTGACAAGGAAATCCGGCCGTATTCTTCGCTGGTCACAGTAAGGAGAGCAGGATGTTTCAGGCACGATTCTCGATTTGTGCAGCAGCTGCGTTGGCAATCGCCGTTGGTCTGCCATCATGGGCTCAAGCCGACGGGGCCGAAACCGTTCCGCATGTCGACCTCTCCGCCCCGCACAATCAGCCGCCCTACCCGGACAGCGCCCAGACGAGCGGCGAGCAGGGCGTCGTATGGGTGGATGTGTTCGTTCGTCCCAGCGGCAGACCAACCAAGATAAGAGTATCACAGTCGAGCGGGTTCGAAGACCTGGACAATGCGGCCGTACAAGGCGTGCTTAATTGGCGCTTCGTGCCGGCCACACGCGGCGGCAATGCGGTTTCGGACTGGACGACGGTCAAGATCGTCTATCAATTGCCCACGTTGGTCCCCGCAGCCGTGCCGGCTTCCTTGACTGCCTCGCCAGCGCATTGAGCTGTTTTCGGGCTTTACAACGGAGCTGTGCCCGCTCATATCCTCGCGTCTGACGAGGATATGGATATGCGTCCTGAAATTGCGCGCAGCGTCGAAGAGATCAAGCAGGCTGTCGCCCTGCTGAGGAGGCACCTTTGACTGGGATAGAGCCCTCCGCCGTCTCGACGAACTGAACGCGAAAGCGGAAGACCCCTCCATCTGGAACAGGCCGCAGGAAGCCCAAGCGCTGATGCGCGAACGCCAACGCCTCGATGGCTCTGTGATGGCAGTGCGCACGCTGGAGCGCGAGTTCACTGATGCGGAGGAGCTTCTCGGCCTTGCGGAGGACGACGGAGACACGGCTCTGATCGACGAAGCCGAAGCGGCCATCGAGTCCCTAAAGCTGCGCGCGGAAGAATTGCGGCTCGCCTCAATGTTGTCGGGCGAAGCCGACGCCAACGATACCTATCTTGAAATCCATGCCGGCGCGGGTGGGACCGAAAGCCAGGATTGGGCCGAAATGCTTGAGCGCATGTATGTGCGCTGGGCCGAGCGCAAGGGTTACAAGCTGCAACTCATCGAGGAGAGCGAAGGCGAGGGCGCGGGAATCAAATCTGCGACATTGCTGGTCAAAGGCGACAACGCCTATGGCTGGCTCAAGACCGAGGCGGGGATTCACCGCCTCGTGCGCATTTCGCCTTTCGATGCCAATGCAAGGCGGCACACGAGTTTCGCCAGCGTCACCGTGTTTCCCGTCGTCGATCAAACGATCGAAATCGACATTCCGGAAAAAGAAGTACGTATCGACACCTACCGCTCGTCGGGCGCCGGCGGTCAGCATGTGAACAAGACCGATAGCGCGGTGCGCATCACGCATCTGCCGACGGGGATTGCTGTCGCCTGCCAGACCGAACGGTCCCAGCATCAGAATCGCGCTGTGTGCTGGGAGATGTTGCGCTCACGACTCTATGAGATCGAGTTGGAGAAGAAGGCAGCAGAAACAGCGGCGCATGTGGGCGAAAAGACCGACATCGGCTGGGGCCACCAGATAAGATCCTACGTGTTACAGCCCTATCAACTCGTCAAGGACCTGCGCACGGGTGTCGAAAGCCGCGCGCCGCAAGACGTACTGGATGGCGACCTCGATCCCTTCATGGCAGCCGCACTTGCGCAAGCCATCGGCGGTAAGCCCAAGGAGGCTATCGCGGATCTCGAGTGAGCCGGAAAGCTGGGCGCTCTAAGTACCGCTTTTTAGCGGTGCAGCCGCCGCGACCGGCCGAGGCATTGCCACTGGTTCCGATTTTGCCGCAGGGGGAGCCCCCCCGCTCAGAACCGCCGGCTTGAAATCCGCACCCTTGCCGCGGCTGGCGTCGTCGGCGAGCGGATTGTCGGAATGCCGGCAATTGCCTTCGAAAAAAGCGCCAGATTCAACGGCAAACGCCTCGTGCAGGATATTGCCCTCGACATGGCTGCTTGCGCACAGCAGTACCTTGCGGGCGCGGATGCTGCCTTCGATGCGACCGCGAACAGTCACTTCTTCTGCCAGCACTTCGCCAAGAATGATTGCCTTCTCGCCGACTACCAAACCCGCGCTCTGCACATCGCCTTCGATGCGGCCGTCAATTTGAATATCGCCGCTGGAAAACAACGTTCCTCTGACAGTCAAGTCGGAACTGATGATCGACGGCGCAGACGAACGTCCCGAACGTTTGCCGACAGGAGCCGGCACAGCGGCCGGGATTGCTATGTCGGATGCGTCTCGATTCTTATTGGAGAACATGACGGCCCGCCTCGATGAATTTGCTCGGATCCCTCACCTTGTCGGCCAGCCACACTTCGTAATGAACGTGGGGGCCCGTGCTGCGCCCAGTCGATCCGAGTTTCCCAACGGGCGAGCCTTTTTCCACTCTAGCGCCAATTCTGACCAGGATCGACGACAGATGCGCATAGCGCGTATGGAACCCATAACCGTGGTCGAGTTCGACCATATTGCCGTATCCGTTACGTGGTCCGGCGAACACGACCACTCCCGGCGCGGTGGCGGAAACGATAGAGCCCCAGGGCCCGCCGAAATCGACGCCGGAATGAAAAGCAAAGCGTTCCGAGAACGGGTCGACCCGGGCGCCGAATCCGCTTGTGAGCTGGAACTGGCTGCCATGCACAGGTGTCGTTAGCGGAACATGGTGTAAGGCGTCCAGAAGCGAATCCAGCTGCTCGGTGCGCGCGACCGCGCCCTCATAGGCCGTTGTGAAGGCGGCATCGGAAATCCCGTCGATACGAACATCCTGTATGGGAATATAGGGGCCGCCAACGCCGCCTGATGACTGGCGCTCCAAGGTGTCTGTGTCGACGCCGACGCGGCGCAGCACTGACTGCAGATCGCCGACGCGACCGGCAATCTGCTGATCGACGCCGACGAGCAGAGCGGTGTCTTCGGCGCTCATTCTCTCGACCCGCACGGTTTGCTGCGCCAACACGCGAAGAGCCGGTGCGTTCGAATGCGGCGCGCCCACCATTTTTGGTTTGGGGTGAAACAGCGCTTCAGCGAAGTGCGATACCGCGTCGTCAAGAAAGCTCGCCCTGGTAGGTCGTGCCGTACGGGGTTGTGGTTCGACTGTCTCAGGCATGATGCCGAGCTGCGACGTACCACCTGCTCCGGGCGCCGCATTAAGAGCCGGTTGGGGAACGGAAGAAGCACCCGTATCGTTCTCTCCACCGGGCATGTTATTCATCATACCTGAAATTGGGGGCATGGCGGTCGGTTTCGTGTCCCGACCCGAGTTGCCACCATCTGCCGCACCCGTATCGCTATTGATGCGCGCAAGGGTCGAATCGACGGCCCCCTTCCGGTCCAACAACTTCGCTATGGTGAATTGCTTGGTCTGCAACTCGTCCGCCGACGCCTTGAAACGGTCTTCCGCAGAGACCAGGGCGTTATTCAATTCGTCATATGACAATTGCAAATCAGCGACCCGGTTCTCATAGGTCGATTGCATCTGTTGATAGCGGCGATCCTTCGCCGCAATGATATGGTCCTTGAAGATCACGTTAACGGATGTAAACGCCACCCAGCCTAGGAAAATTAACGATAGTCCCGCAAAAGTGGCCTGAAGGGTGGGACCGAAGGTGAAGAATTGCACCCGGCCTTCGCTCCGGATGTAGATTTGGCGTTCGGGAAAGGTTGCGTGAAGCCAAGCCCACGCACGCTCGACGAGCGCATCGGCCATGCCGGTTTTTCCCTTCTTGGCCGTTTTGCGGCCGACCGCTAACACCACATTACACCCAATTCCAGCCATCCGATCAAGCTCTTACACAACAGAGCTCAATTGGAGGTTGAGAAGGCTGCGCATGCAACCGATACTTACAGGGCCTTGGCAACATCCAAGACTACCTCAACATGTCCGGCGACCCTGACCTTGCGCCAGATCTGCCGGATGATGCCTTTGGCGTCGACCAGAAAAGTGGCTCGGTCCATGCCCATGTAGCGGCGGCCGTATAGGCTTTTTTCCACCCAGACGCCATAGGCCTCCGCCGTCTCGATATCGGGGTCGGATGCCAGGATAATTGTCAATTTGTGTTTGGCCCTGAACTTCCCATGGGACCCGACACTGTCTTTGGACACCCCAACGATTGAGACACCTAGTGCGTCGAATTTCTTCTTGTTTCCCGAAAATGCGATGGCTTCTTTTGTGCAACCTGAAGTGTCGTCTTTGGGATAAAAGTAGAGGACGAAAGGTTTGCCCTTGAGGCTGCTTGAGGAAATGTCGCCGCCCTGATCGGTTGAGAGTTTGAACGAAGGCGCGCGCGCGCCAACTGTAAGGTCTTTCGGCATGAGCATTTTCCGGAGCGCCGGGCTCCGGCCCCTATGGCGTTTACGAACGATTGGCATTAGGCGATAAGCTGACACCCGATCCGGCACAAGTCGTGGGGCGGCGTTTGCGCGGAGGTTCAGAGGCTGGTCCTGAGCCGAGGAACAAGGTGAGCGCCCGTTGAAGGCCACTGGATTTAGATTAACACGCAGCTACCTGCACAAGATCGTCTGGGTTGCGGCCGCTCTGTTGGCTGCCATTGCTTTCTTCTGTATCGGCGTGCTTGTGCGGGTTTTGGTAGGGCCGGTATCGCTGGGTCCCTTCAGTGGCCAACTTCATGCCGCTCTTCAGCAAGTACTCCCGGGTGTAGACGTACGCTTCGACGAAGCGGCACTCGAATGGTCGCGCGATGAAGGTCGCGTCAATGTCGTGATTCTCGGCACCCGCGTCCTCGACCGCGATGGACGCATAATCGCCCAGGCGCCAAAGGCGGAAATAGGTCTGGCGGCGGCGCCGTTCCTCGACGGAGAGATTGTCGTACGTCGCATTGTGCTGGTCGGCGTTCAGCTGACGCTGGTTCACACCAAGGACGGCAAGCTGCGCCTTGGCATAGAGCAGGACAGGGGCGAGAGCGATGTGCTTCAGCGGATACGCGACGCTCTTTCCCATAGCCGCGCCAATACGCCGTCGCTTCAGAGCTTTGCGGTTCACAAGGCACGCCTGGCCTTTCTCGACCAGGAAACTGGGGTCTTCGTCGTCGCGCCGGAAGCCGAGCTTCAGATAGCAAAGCCGGTCAACGGTGCGCAAACCGGGAATGCAATCGGCGCGACGCTGGATGCGAAAATCGAAATATCGGGGAAACCTGCCCATCTCATCGCCAGCGTCAATCTTCCGTCAAGGGGCGACCTCGTCACCGGCGACGTAAGCGTCACAGGCCTGAGCCTCGCCGCGCTCGCCGCCAACGCAAAGATGTTCTCGTTTCTCGCACCCTATGCGCTCACGACCGACATATCAGGCTCTGTAACTCTTGCGAATGGTACGAGCCTCCGGTTCGCGGATTTCGGGATCGGTGCGACGGGAACCGTGAATGGTCTGGGCAAACCCATATATGTGAAAGCTCTGCGCATCGTCGGTCGTTACGATGGGCTCAGCCGGCGAATCCTCATCGACGATGCGACGCTTCAGGGCGATCTGGCGCGTGCCCATCTTACCGGGTCGGCGGATCTGGCGTTCGACCAGGCCGGAGTCTTGAACTCGTCGGCTTTTGCTGTCGACATCGATAGCCTGATCGTCGATATGCCGGGGGCCATGCCGCGGACGGTGGCGCTGACTCGCGCGGCGCTGCAAGGAAAATATATTCCGGGAACTGAGGAACTCACCATTGACCGCGGGCTCGTTTTCGGCGGCCCGCTTTCGGCCAGCTTCGCCGGCAAGATCGCGCTGGGCAACAATCAATCGCCCTCTATTGCCGTGGACGGAAAGTTCAATGCGATCGCCGTGCGCGACCTCTTGCACTATTGGCCGCTGCATGTGGTGCCGGGCGGTCGGGCGTGGATCGACGCCAATATCTCCGCCGGACGGATCGGTCCTGTCCTCATTCACACGAAAATTCCGATGGGCGCGTTCGATCGGCCCGCGCTGCCCGATGAGGCGGTGTCCGTCACTTTTCCGATCGATGGCGCCACAGTGAGATATCTGCATGGTTTGACGCCCGTCACGAATGCGACCGGAACTGCCGCGCTAACCGGCGACTCGTTCAGGGCCGATATATCTTCGGCCGCGGTTGGTCCGCTTGCAGTGTCGCAGGTTCACGCTGTCATACCCAACCTGCACATCCACGCAACAGCCGCGGATATCGCCGCACATGTCGAAGGCGGGCTGCCTCAGCTGCTCGCGCTGCTGGACATGAAGCCGTTGCAATACCCAACGCGATTCCACATCGATCAGCAGAGCGCGAAGGGTGCCGCCGCGCTTGACCTCACATTTCACGTTCCCCTCAGAAAGAATCTGAGCGTTGATGAGATCGGCATTCTCGTTAAGGGAACGACAAAAGGGTTTGCACTCGCTTTGGGACCGCACACCAAAATATCCAACGGGACCATCGATCTGAAAGTCGACAACCACAGCCTGCATGCGGCAGGTACGGTGGCTCTCGGTACCGCCAATCTGGGCATCGACTGGAATGAGGCGTTCAATGCGGTGGGCCCCATCACCACTCGTCTCACGGTTCGCGGAATACTCGACGACCGGACACGCGACGCACTCGACCTGCATACGGATAAGTTTCTTTCCGGAGCGGTCGGCATCGTCGCCGAGTTGGAGGGGCGCCGCGGCGTGATCCGGCGCGCAGCGCTCAATCTCGACCTCACCCAGTCTGTTTTCGGAATGGGGCTAATCGGTTTTAAAAAGCCATCAGGTGTCTTCGCGAACGCAGTCGTCAATGCGCAACTTGATGACAGCAATCTGCACATGGCCGATATTGCACTCTCTGGAACGAACCTGACTGCAAAAGGAACGATGACATTCGGCCCGGGGGGAGACCTTGAGCATCTCGATATGCCGGTCTTTCGTGCGGGCAGCGTCAATGATTTCGCGGCGGTGCTGACCCAGTATCCGGCGAGTGGGCTCGATCTCACCATCACGGGGCACGCGCTCGACGGTTCGGGTCTTGGCCGGCATCAGCCGACGGACAAGAACGCGATGGCCGAAAAGCCTCCCGAGTCGAGCGAGCCATTCCACATCAACGTGAAAGTGGATCGGCTGTTGTTACGGGAAGGCGTAACGGTCGCGCCCTTTGCCCTCGATGTGAGCGGTGTGGGCCAACGTCCAAAGACGCTCACGCTGACCGGGACGCTTTCGAAGACTGCACAACTCACGGCGAATATCGTAAGCGGCGATTCTGGCCGCCGCGTTACGCTCGCCGCCGGAGACGCAGGACTTCTGCTTAAAGGGCTGTTGGGGTTCGCCAGCGTCAAAGGCGGCCAGCTGACTGCCAACGCGACAATGCCGCCAGTCGCTGCCGCAGGTCGGAAGACTGCCGGCGCTCCTGACTACATCGGCGAACTTGTCATTCGTGACTGTAGCATCATCAATCAGTCTTTCCTCGCGCGTCTGGCATCGTCAGGCTCTTTCGGCGGCGTTGTCGATCTGATGCGCGGGCAGGGAATTGCGCTTGACAGGCTGGAAGTTCCGTTTCGCGTCAATGGCGATGTCGTCAATGTTCATGACGGCAAAGCGTTGGGTCCATCCATCGGCATCACGGCCGATGGTTATATTGACCGCGCCGGCAACCAGGTCGCGTTGCAGGGTGGAGTGGCTCCGGCCTATGGCATCAACAGTATGCTGGGCAACATTCCCCTCGTCGGCAATGTGTTCGTGTCCAAGAAGGGCGAAGGTCTTTTTGGAGTCACCTACAGCGTCCGCGGCGATATCGACGATCCGCAGTTGCGCATGAATCCGCTGTCTGCCCTGGCGCCGGGTATTCTGCGGCGGTTGTTCGAGGGCGGTGTTCCGACCGCGCCTCAGCCGCAGGCGAATTCGAATCCGCCGGCGCAGAAGAATCCGTGACGACGCTACACAGGTTTGATGAGAACGTGTTTTTTGCGCCCCACTGAGAGCTTTATGACGCCTTCCGGTGTCAGGTCTGGGCGGCCCACTGTCGCCTTTACGTCAGTGACAGGAGTATCGTTTACGCGCAGTCCGCCGCCTTGAATGAAGCGCCGCGCTTCTCCCGACGACGTCGTCAATCCGCTCATCTGCACGAGATTGGCAACAAGCAGCCCCGCGGCGAGAGCGTCTCCGGATATTTCGAATGTGGGAAGGCCTGCCGCTATTTCGCCTTCTTCGAAAGTGCGGCGCGCTGTTTCAGCGGCGGCGTCCGCAGCGCTCCGGCCATGGCACAGCGCAGTCGCTTCGGTGGCGAGGATTTTCTTCGCTTCGTTGAGTTCGGCGCCCCGCAAATTCTCCAGACGCGAAATTTCCTCTGCCGCCAAATCGGTGAAGAGCCGCAGAAAACGTCCGATGTCGGCGTCCTCGCTGTTGCGCCAATATTGCCAATACTCATAGGGTGAACACATGTCGGCATTGAGCCAGACGGCGCCCGCTGCCGTTTTGCCCATCTTTGCACCGGAGGATGTTGTGATCAGCGGAGAAGTGAGGCCGAACAGTTCGGCACTGTCCATACGCCGTCCCAGATCGATACCCGAAACGATATTGCCCCATTGGTCCGATCCGCCGCATTGCAGGCGACAGCCGAACCGCCGGTGCAACTCCACGAAATCATAAGCCTGTAGGATCATATAGTTGAATTCGAGGAAGCTGAGCGGCTGCTCGCGATCGAGCCTCAGCTTGACGCTGTCCATAGTGAGCATGCGATTGATCGAGAAGTGGCGGCCGACATCGCGGAGGAATGCGATATAGGAAAGCTCGTCCAGCCACTCGGCATTGTCCGCCATGATGGCATCCGAGGGCCCGTCGCCAAAGGAGAGAAACCGTTCGAACGTTTTCAGGATGCTTTGCTTGTTGGCCTCGATCTGGGCCGGCGTAAGAAGTTGCCGTGTTTCCTCCTTGCCCGAAGGATCGCCAACTTTTGTGGTGCCGCCGCCCATCAGAACGATGGGCCTGTGACCCGCCTGCTGAAAGCGACGCAGGGTCATGATCTGCACGAGACTGCCGACATGCAGACTGGGGGCAGTGCAATCGAACCCGATATAGGCCGTCACGCACTCCTTGCCCAACAACGCGTCGAGGGATGCCGCGTCGGTGCAATCTTGAAACTGCCCGCGCGCCGTGAAATTGCGCAGAAACGTCGATTGAAATTTGGGCAGCGTGCTGGACATGGGGATGGCTTCTCGGGAAAACTGGATTTGCTTATCGTCGCATGTCAACGGGTCTGAAACAAAGCGCAGGGTGTCTAGCACGGATGGCGGAAGTCCTTAAAGTCGTGGGTCTGATGAGCGGCACGTCGCTCGACGGTGTCGATGCCGCGCTGCTCGAGACAGACGGCGAAGGTGTCGCGCGGCCCGGCCGCGCGCTCGGCGCTTCCTATCCCACCGACCTACGGGCCGAGTTGAAAAGCGCCATCGCGGTGGCCGCGAACTTGAGGGCGCCCGATCCCGTTCCCGTTTCCGTTCGCGATGTGGAACGGCGGCTGACGGAGGTACATGCCGATCTGGTTGCAAGGCTGCTCGCGGATTCCGGACTTGGCGCTGGCGAGATCGCTCTGCTCGGCTTCCACGGCCAGACGATCCTTCATCGGCCAAAAGAGAGGTGGACCTTTCAGATCGGCGATGGCCCTCTTCTGGCGGCGCTGACCGGCATCGACGTGGTCAACGATTTTCGCAAAGCGGACGTCCAAGCGGGCGGCGAGGGCGCGCCTTTCGTACCCCTTTATCATGCCGCACTCGCACATGCTGCTGCAGGGCTCGAATTGCCTGCCGTCGTCGTGAACGTCGGCGGAGTCGCCAATGTCACCTATGTCGGATTGCAGGAGATACTTGCCTTCGACACGGGCCCCGGCAACGCGCCGCTTGACGATTGGGCACAACAGCATACGGGCAAGCCGGTCGATGAGGATGGGCGTTTGGCGCGAAGCGGGAAGGCGAACGAGAGTGTGCTCGAACGCATGCTTGACAATTCGTATTTTGGTCGCCTGCCCCCCAAGTCGCTCGATCGGATGGATTTTGGAATGGATGCAGTGCGCGAGCTATCTCCACAGGACGGAGCGGCGACGTTGACGGCGTTTACGGCAGCAAGCATTGCAAGGGCCGCTGAGCATTTTCCGGATACAGCAAGGAACTGGATCGTCTGCGGTGGCGGCCGGCACAACCCCGTGCTCATGGATGAACTGCGTAGGCGCCTGCTTGGGAATGTGCTGACCGCAGAAGACATGGGCTGGCGCGGCGATTTCATCGAGGCCGAAGCGTTCGCTTATCTTGCGGTTCGCGCTGTCAGAGGACTGCCGCTCAGCCTGCCATCGACCACGGGCGTTCCTGCGCCGACAACTGGCGGCAAACTGCACAGACACTGATCGCCGGAGGCGAATTTTTTGTGGCGGCTTCTACTTTCGCCGTTATTGTACTCTTATTTCACGATGACGGTGCCCATCATTCTGGGATGGATGGAACAAGAATATCTATACCGTCCCGGCTTGTCGAATTTGAACGCGAATTTCTCGTCCTGATCGAGCGCGCCGGACCGGAACAAACCGTCGATACTGACGACGGTGTGGGGCTCACCATCGAGATTCTGCCAGGTCACGGTCGTACCGGCGGGCACGGTTATCGACATGGGCGAAAAGTCGAAATTCTTCATGACGATGGAACTGGCGTCAGGTGCGGCCTGCGACTGCATCGTCATGCTCAATGCGATCGCAAGAACGATCGCGAAAGCGTTTCGGGCAAAAGAGAGGGTATTCGGAAACATCAACATGTTCCTCCAGAACTTCTGCAAAGTTGATTGCGTCAGGCGAGCGTCGTGTCCGTGAGCGTCGCCGAGTTCGGGTGTTGTTTGATGGAGATGCTGGTGAGCCCCAACATTCCCGGCAATTGATCGGCTGGGACTTTTAGCGGCCCCGGCCCGGGTCCGTTTCCGGCTGTCGGCTGCGGATAGGCCGTCGAGCGTGCCGTGTGAAAGGTGATGTTCCCTTCCACTTTTTGCACAATCTGGTGGATGTGACCGTTTAGAACCGTCACCGAACCGAAGCGGCGCAGATAGCTCATGGCTTGATCGGCATCGCCTGTTCCCCAGCCCCAGGGCTCGTAAATGGTCCAGAGCGGCATATGGGCGAAGACTACGATCGGCGTGCTCGCCGAACGGCCGCCGAGATCGTCTTTCAGCCACGCGAGCTGCTCGTCGCCGAAGCCTCCAAGTCCGCCTGGTTTGAAATTGATAACGTTCACGAGCGCCACGAAGTGCACGCCGCTATGGTCGAAGCTGTAATAGCCCTTATTGTTCGATGCCGCGCCGAACCGTTCGAAATAGGCCGTGCCGGCCGCATCGGTCATGTCGTGTTCGCCCGGAACGGTGTGTAACTCGGTGACTTTCAAGCCCGATAGCGATTGCCGGGCGGTATCGAATTCCTCCGGCTTCGTGAGATGGGTGATGTCGCCCGTATGAACGATAAGTCCCGGAGCTGCGGGCATCGCATTGACGAGATCGATCGTTCGCCGGAGCGAGCCCGCAACATCCGAGTTGGCGTCCTTGTTGAAGCCGATATGCGTATCGCTGATTTGAACGAAAAAGGGCATGCCCAGCTTGGCAGACGCGCGCTCGTCGCTGGCCGCGAGGGCCAGGTCGATGGGCGTGAGAACCCCGCCGGACAGGGCGAAGAGCGTTCCCGCGCCCCCGAAAGCCAGGCATTTCAGGGCGCTGCGCCTCGAGGGAACGAGCAGGTCGTTGGACATGAAGGCTTCTCCCGTATCTTCGAGAAGCCAGACTCGCGAGCGCGGCGGTTTATTCCCGGCTGTCGGGTGTGGCCGTCGCTTTCAGCAATTGCGTCAGGACCAGGAGTTCGTCGAGGGCCGTATCGGAGATGGCGCAAAACGCCAGATTGCCGCTGTTCCAGAACACGATGTGATAGCCGTTACGCGTCGTCAGGTTTGGCAGCGTTTCGCCGTGATACGTCCAGGCGAAGACATTGATGATATGTGCGCCATGACGATACACGGTGACGGCTGCACGGTGTCCGTCGAGATAGTCGACGCGACCACCGACCAATTGATAGCCCTCGCGGGCGAAATCCGCCACTGGTGGTGACACGTCGGCATGGCCTGCGAACCATGGTTTCACTGTATGGTGATTGCTGGAGACGACGTCGACCAAATGGCTTGCCATCAGCGAGCGCAGGTGCGCGTTCAGGGCGTCGTTGACCAGCTGGTTCGGCGGGGGAGGTACGAGCAGGAAAAATACGAGTGACGCGGCAATGGCAGCAGCAAAAGCGCCGCTTGCAGCTCCGGACCAGAACTGCCGCGTACCCGCTACAATGCCCGTGAGCCAGTTGCGGTTTGGCGAATTCTCGGTGTCTTCGCGATCGAGCGCCAGGCTCAATCGGCGACGCACCGCGCTGTCGGCGCGGAAATAGGCGGCGTCTTGTCGGAGCGCCGTGCGCGTGGCTCCGATCGTGTCCCGCAGCGATGCGCACTCGGCGCAGCTTTCGAGGTGCCGCTCTACCTCAGGCGCGGTTGCCGGATCGCCTTCGCCATCGAGATAGGCTTGTGTGCGGAGCAACTCAGCGCACGTCATGGCAGGGCTCCCCAACGCGATTCAACCACTTTTCTTTCAATGCAGCTCGCGCTCTTGCGAGGCGCGACATAACGGTTCCGATCGGTGCGCCAGTCACGACAGCGATTTCGCTATAAGACATGTCTTCCATTTCGCGCAGGACAAGAACTTCGCGATATTCTTCCGGCAATGTTGCGATCGCGATGTCCAGCTTGCGCCGTTCGTCGGCCTGGATGGACGCGGATTCCGGGTCCTGCATGTCCGAAACGAGGGCGGTCGCGCCATCCGTATCGTTCTCATCGATCGACGTGAGCGGTTGTCGGCTTCGGCGCGCGGCCATGGTGAGATGACAATTCCGGACAATCGTCAACAGCCACGCTTTCACATCGCCGCCGCGCAGGGCGTCGAAATTGCGAAACGCGCGCAACATTGCTTCCTGCACGATGTCGTCGGCATCCGGGCTCGAGCGCGAAAGCCATCGTGCAAGATTGTAGGCCGCATCCAGATGCGGCAACGCCTGCGCTTCGAATCGCCGGCGCCTGTCATCCATGGTTGCGATCGGTAGCTCCCGCTTTCGCCGTTAAGACTCGCGGACAGCGCAATTTATTCCCGCTGCCGTCAAGCCGTACCCCGGCTCAGCGTCCTTCGCGCGGTCCGCTCATCATCTTCGACGCATAGGCTTCGACGGATTCGAGTACGTCGGCCTCATGCTTGTCGAAGAAATGATTGGCGCCTTCGATCTTGTTGTAGGTGATTTTGATACCTTTTTGAGCCGTTAGCCGGTCCACGAGCTTTTGCACATCGGGTTCGGGCACGACCTGATCCTTGGTGCCATGCACGATGAGACCCGACGTGGGGCAGGGTGCTAGGAATGCGAAATCGTACATGCTGGCGGGTGGCGCAATCGAAACGAAGCCTGTGATCTCCGGTCGCCGCATCAGGAGTTGCATGCCGATCCAGGCGCCAAAGGAAATTCCCGCGACCCAGACGAAAGACGGGTTCGGGTAGAGAGTGTTCATCCAGTCGAGCACGGCGGCGGCGTCGGAAAGTTCGCCGGCGCCACTGTCGAATGTTCCCTGGCTGCGACCCACGCCGCGAAAGTTGAATCTGACCGACGTGCAGCCGAGGCGGAGGAACATGTGATAGAGGTCGTATACCAGCGGATTGTTCATCGTGCCGCCGAACTGGGGGTGCGGGTGCAGCACAAGCGCCATCGGCGCGCCGGGCGTTTTCTGGCGCTGATAGCGGGCTTCGATGCGGCCGGCGGGCCCGGGAAGAATCATGTCGGGCATGGATTTCGCTTTCAGACCTGGTCGGGTTGGTTCGGGATTTCACAGTTTCCGAGTGGAGAACTAGGTATTTGCAGGCAGAGAACTGCTAGTAAAAACAGCGAAATCCAAGGGTATTGCGGCATTTTGTGGGGATCGACGCTCAATTCTTGACCACCATACTCGGACATTCTATATGCGACATTGCAAGGCCCGGCATGCCGGTTCACGCGGGGGAGCGTTTCTACACCGAAGCGGCCCCTAAAAAGCAAGCATGGAATTGCCGGTATTCAAGGAGTGGCAAGGGTGAGGCTAAGTACGAAAGGCCGCTATGCGGTCATGGCGATGGCTGATCTGGCCGGCAATGAGGGCGCAAACCGTCCCGTTTCCCTGGCCGAGATTGCCCAGAGGCAGGAAATTTCGCTGTCCTATCTGGAACAGTTGTTCGCGAAATTACGCCGGGGTGGACTCGTGCGCAGCGTGCGCGGTCCCGGAGGCGGCTACCGTCTGAGCCGGCCCGCCGCGGATGTGCGCGTCGCCGACATCATTCTCGCTGTTGACGAGCCCATCGCTGCGACGCGCTGCAAATCGGGCAGCCCCAAGGGCTGTACAGGCACGACAACGCGTTGTGTCACGCATGACCTTTGGGAAGAGCTTGGGCGACAAATTCATGTATTTCTTTCGTCGGTATCGCTGGCCGATGTGGTCGAAAAGCGCGTTCTCGGCCGGGCGCGACCCTGCGGCGCAAGGCCGGACGAAGCAGAGCGCGAGGCGGCGTGAATTTGCCCGTTATGTTCTACCTGGATCACAACGCGACGTCGCCGCTGCGGCCTGAGGCCCAGGTGGCGATAGTGCAGGCGCTGGAGGTAAGCGGCAATCCGTCGTCAGTGCATGGGCACGGTCGCGCGGCGCGGACGATCGTCGAGGGCGCGCGTGAAGCCGTGGCGGAACTGGTGGGCGCGCGGTTCGAAGATGTGATCTTCACCAGCGGCGGAACGGAAGCCAATGTATCGGCCTTGCGGGGTGCGGCTGAAGGCGCGGCGCAGGAAGGCGCTCGTCTTACGCGTCTCTTTGTCTCCGCCATCGAGCATGAGTCCGTTCTCGCGGCTTCCGCCGCGCTCACAGAGCAAATTCCGGGCATTCGCAGCGACGTCATTCCGGTGACGCGCGACGGTCTGGTCGACGCCGATGCCTTGCGCGTCTTGTTGCGCGAAGGCAAAGGCCGCGCGCTCGTCACCGTCATGGCCGCGAACAATGAAACAGGCGCGATACAGCCGCTTGCGGATGTCGCCCGGCTCGTCCGGGAGGCCGGTGCGCTGTTTTTCGTGGATGCCGTGCAGAGTTGCGGCAAGATCGCCACGGATTTCGAAGTTCTGGGTGCTGACTATCTCTCTTCGTCCGCACACAAGATCGGCGGCCCGCAGGGCGTGGGTGCGTTAATCGTCAGACGAGGAGCGCCTTACGCGGCACAAATCCGGGGCGGTGGGCAGGAGCGCGGTCGTCGTGCAGGGACTGAAAATGTTGCCGGAATCGCGGGTTTTGGCGCCGCAGCCAGGGCGGCGCAGGCCGGGCTGGATCAGCAGCTGTATATCGCCTCCCTGCGTAATCGCTTCGAGAGCGAATTGTGCCGCCGCGCGACGGACGCAATCGTGTTTTGCGCCGATGCGCCACGCTTGGCCAATACGTCGAATTTCGCTCTGCCAGGCATTGCCGCCGAGACGGCCGTGATGGCGCTCGATCTGGACGGCGTGATGCTGAGCTCGGGCGCCGCCTGCTCGTCGGGTCGAGTTGCGCCCTCCCATGTGCTGCGCGCCATGGGCGTTCCGGACGAGCTTGCCGCTTCGGCATTGCGGTTGAGCCTGGGCTGGAATTCTTCCGCCGCGGATGTCGATGCCGCACTCCTTTCATTGGAACGGCTTGTCGCGCGCGTAAATGCACGCAAGGCGGCTTGAGGCGATCATGGCAGCGATACAGGACACCAGGGACAGGGTCTCGGCGCTCGGTGAGAAGTACAAATACGGCTTCGTCACCGACATCGAGATGGAGTATGCGCCCAAGGGGCTCAACGAGGACATCGTACGCCTCATCTCCGCGAAAAAGGACGAGCCAGAATGGATGCTCGAATGGCGGCTCGCCGCGTTCCGCCGCTGGCGAGAGATGAAGGAGCCCAATTGGGCGCGCGTGCATTACCCCAAAATCGACTATCAGGATGCTTTTTATTACGCGGCCCCGAAAAATCAGGTGGCGCCCAAGAGCCTGGACGACGTCGATCCGAAACTGCTTGAAACCTATAAGAAGCTCGGCATCCCGCTGCACGAGCAACAGTTGTTGGCCGGCGTGGCGGTGGACGCGGTGTTCGATTCGGTTTCGGTCGCGACCACGTTCAAGGCGAAGCTCGGCGAGGCGGGAGTCATTTTCTGCCCGATTTCCGAAGCGATCCGCGAACATGGCGACCTGGTGCGGAAATATCTGGGCTCCGTCGTACCGGTCACCGACAATTTCTTCGCCACGCTCAATTCGGCGGTTTTTTCCGACGGCTCATTCGTATACGTGCCCAAGGGCGTGCGCTGTCCGATGGAGCTTTCGACCTATTTTCGCATCAACGCATCGCAAACGGGTCAGTTCGAGCGCACGCTGATCATTGCCGACGAAGGCGCCTATGTCAGCTATCTTGAAGGTTGTACCGCGCCCATGCGTGACGAAAACCAGCTGCATGCGGCGGTTGTGGAACTGGTCGCACTCGACGGCGCGGAAATCAAATATTCGACGGTGCAGAACTGGTATCCGGGCGACGAGAACGGCAAGGGCGGCATCTACAATTTCGTGACAAAGCGCGGCGATTGCCGCGGTCGCGGCGCGAAAATCTCGTGGACGCAGGTCGAGACGGGTTCCGCGATCACCTGGAAATACCCCAGTTGCATCCTGCGCGGCGACGATTCGGTGGGCGAGTTCTATTCCATCGCCATCGCCAACCACTATCAGCAGGCGGATACGGGGACCAAGATGATTCACCTTGGCCGCAACACGCGTTCGCGCATCATTTCGAAGGGCATCAGCGCGGGGCAGGCGCAGAACACCTATCGCGGACTTGTGAGCGTGCATCCCCGCGCGGAAAACGCGCGCAACAACACGCAATGCGATTCGCTTCTCATCGGCGGCGCGTGCGGAGCCCACACAGTGCCTTACATAGAAAGCCGCAACCCTTCGGCGCGCATCGAACACGAAGCGACGACATCGAAGATTGCCGACGATCAACTTTTCTACTGCACATCGCGCGGCATCGGCACGGAAGAAGCCGTGGCACTGATCGTGAACGGCTTCTGCCGCGAAGTGCTGCAGCAATTGCCGATGGAATTCGCCGTCGAAGCGCAGAAGCTCGTCGGCATAAGCCTGGAAGGCTCGGTTGGGTGAAACCTGTATACGTCTCAGGGGCAAGGTGAACGAACAACGATGCTTGAAATCAAAGATCTGCACGTCGCGGTCCAGGGCAAGGAAATCCTGAAGGGTCTCAGCCTGACCGTCGGCGCTGGCGAAATGCACGCGATCATGGGGCCGAACGGTTCGGGCAAATCGACCCTGTCCTACACGCTCGCCGGTCGCGAAGGTTATGAGATCACCCAGGGCGAAATTTTGTTCAAGGGTGAAAATCTCGCGGAATTCGCACCAGAGGAGCGATCCGCCAAGGGCGTGTTCCTGGCGCTGCAATACCCCGTGGAAATTCCCGGGGTCACCACGATGAACTTTCTCAAGACGGCACTCAATGCGCAACGGCGCGCGCGGGGAGAGAGCGAGTTCGATGCAGTGAGCATACTGCGTCTGGTGCGCGAGAAGGCGACGGCGCTCAATATCCCGGAAGCGATGCTGAAGCGCGCGCTCAATGTGGGTTTCTCCGGCGGCGAGAAGAAGCGCCTGGAGATGTTGCAAATGGCTTTGTTTGAGCCTTCGCTCGCGATTCTGGACGAAACGGATTCCGGCCTCGACATCGACGCACTCAGGTTGGTGGCCGAGGGCGTGAACGCATTGCGTGCCCCCGAACGTGCGACGCTTCTCATCACGCATTATCAACGCCTTCTCGACTATATCGTGCCGGATCGCGTGCATGTGCTCGTCAACGGCCGGATCGTTGCCGAAGGCGGCAAAGAGCTGGCGCTGGAGTTGGAAGCGCGCGGCTATGCCGGCCTCGCAAAGGATGCGGCATGAACGAGCGTGCGACCGCGAGTTCTGTTTTCCTAAGGGATGCGCCAGCCGGAGGTGCGTCTTGGCTCGACGCGAGACGCATGCGCTCTCTCAAGGATTTTCGCGCCGCCGGGGTTCCTCACCGCCGTATTGAGGACTGGAAATATACCGACCTGCGCGCCACGCTCGAAGATGCTCTTGTCGATACGGATGGCGTGCGATGGCATATCGACCGTGTGCCGGGTGGCCTCGAACTGTTCGATCTGGCAGCGGGAGATCGGAACGCGCCGGATTGGGTCGTCCAGTATCTGGGCGATGTCATAGGTCTTGAAAATGCGATGGGGTCGGCATCGCTGGCACTGGCGCGGAGCGGCGTGGCGATTCGTGTCCAACGTGGCCTCTCTGTGGTCGAGCCCATCGAACTCCATCATTCCGGCAGCGGGCATGTGCGTGTGCTTCTTGTGTTGGAAGAAGGAGCCTCGGCGACATTGATCGAACGCGATAGCGGAGAATATGTGGCTGCACGCAATATCGGCTCGGAGTTCGTTATTGGCGACAATGCGCAATTGACGCATGTCGGGCTCCATGGCGGCGATCCTTCCGCGGTTCGAGTGCAGGAAATCGCAGTTACCGTCGCACGCGGCGGGCATTATCGGGGCCATTTTGCGCAGCGGGGCGCTAAGCTCTCGCGACTTGAACTTTATATCGGCCTCAACGGCGAAGGCGCCGAAGCAAGCCTCAGCGGCGTCAACGTTCTTGGCGATGAGACGCACGCCGATGTAACCACCCATATCGACCATGCGGTCGGAAAAACGACCAGCCGGCAATTGTTCAAGAATGTGGCGGGTGGGCATTCACGGGCGGTGTATCAGGGCAAAATCACGGTGCGCAAAGGCGCCAACGGGTCCGACAGCCGGCAAACTGCCAAGGCGCTGCTGTTGAGCGCGCGCGCCGAGGCCGACCTGAAGCCCGAACTCGAGATTTTCGCCGACGATGTCAAATGTGCTCATGGAGCGGCCGTGGGCGATCTGGATGCGGATTCGCTTTTCTATCTGCGCGCCCGCGGCATTCCCGAAGCGGATGCGCGCGCACTATTGATCCACGCCTTTCTCGACGAGGCGCTGGCGGAAGTTCAACGGGACGATATTCGCGGTTCTGTGGCCGGCTTTGTCGCAGCCGGCTTCGCTTCCCTCATGGAGGAGCGTTCATGAACGTCCATGCGAAGCCTGACTTCGATCCAGTCGCCGCCCGCGGCGATTTCGAAATCCTCTCGCGCTCGGTCTACGGCAAGCCGCTCGTCTATCTGGACAGTGCGGCGTCTGCGCAAAAGCCGCGTGCGGTACTCGACGCCATGACCCATTTTGCGACAAGCGAATATGCGAATGTACATCGCGGCGTGCATTATCTTTCGGCTGCGGCGACCGGGCGTTACGAAGCAGCGCGGGAAACAGTCCGCCGCTTCGTGGGAGCGGCCCATGCGGACGAAATCGTATTCACGAAGGGCGGCACGGAAGCCATCAACCTCGTCGCCCAGTCTTATCTGGCGCCGCGCATTGAGCCTGGCGATGAGATCGTGCTGACCGTGATGGAGCATCACTCCAACATCGTGCCGTGGCATTTCCTGCGGGAACGACACGGCGCCGTGTTACGCTGGGTGGATGTTGGCGACGATGGGGCGCTTGCTGCTGACGCGGTAGATGCGGCGATCGGCCCTCGGACAAAGCTTGTCGCCATCGCTCATATGTCGAATGTATTGGGTACGGTGGCGCCGCTGAAGGAGATCGTGGCGCGTGCGCGTGCGAAGGGCGTTCCCGTAATTGCAGATGGCTGTCAGGGCGCGGTGCA
>Ga0302326_10004607_pt1 | contig 31837 bp, 20 predicted proteins | sample Palsa_T0_3_FD_202264 | JGI IMG/M metagenome (GOLD analysis project Ga0302326, IMG submission 202264) | Peat permafrost microbial communities from Stordalen Mire near Abisko, Sweden - Palsa_T0_3 | ecosystem: Environmental > Terrestrial > Soil > Palsa > Peat permafrost | place: Sweden: Abisko...
GAACGGCGGCGAAGTGGACCGACTATTACCGGCTGCCCCAGGGGGACATGCCGGTATCGGTGACCCTGCCCGCCGGCTCGGCGTCGGCGACGCTGGCGATCACGGCGAGGGCCAACTCCACCGGGGCCATCCCCGAGACGGTCGTCGTCACTCTCTCGGCGGATGCCGCCTACACAGTCGGAGCCGCCAATGCGGCCACCATAGCGATCATTTCCAGCGCAGCCGCAACTGCGCCATCGGCACCGTCGGATCCATCGACTCCGCCGACCGCATCCACTTCGCCCACGACTGGGGCCGCTCCCGTCGGCAACGAAATGGACGACACCAACCTGATCGAGGCCGCTGTGGGAGACCATGCCCTGCGCGTCCTCACGCCGACGCTCCTTGAACTGAGGCAGCTGACCACCAAGGCGCCCGACCCGGCGACGGTCACCAGCTGGAATTTCGTGAACGCGAACGGCCAGTCTGTCGCCCCCGCCGCGAGCGAATTCACCGTGACCGTTGGCAGCCAGACGGTTTCCGTCACTGCCGTGGGATTCAAACGCCGCGTCTTCAACGCGGCCCTCAACACCTACGACCTCAGGATCGACAACGCCCTCTATCTGCAGCTCGCGCAGCCCGTTGCCGACGGCCAGGCGGTCACGGTCACGAACCCAGACGGGTCGATCTGGCCGGCAGCCGTCATCTTCACGCTCGCAGCGGAGCCCCTGCGTTACAGCCCGGCGATCCACGTGAACCAGGAGGGGTATGTCCCGTCCTTCCCTAAGAGGGCGACCGTCGGATATTACCTCGGCGACATGGGTGAGATGCCGGTGGCCGCCACGGGATTCAGCGTTATCGACGTCAACACCGGCGCGGTCGTCTTCCAGGGAAATCTCACCCTCAGCCAGGATGTCGGCTTTGAGACAACGCCTCTCCCGTACCAGCATGTGTACGTTGCCGACTTCAGCAGCCTCACCACTCCCGGCGAATACCAGGTCCAGGTCGCTGGCATGGGAGCGTCGCTGCCGTTCCTGATCAACGACGGCATCGCGATGGCATGGGCCCGCACCTATGCGCTGGGCATGTACGGCCAGCGCAGCGGGACGGCCGTGGGCCTCCCGTACACGCGGTTCGCGCACGCCGCGGACCACACGGCCCCCGCCCAGATCCCCGCCAACGACTCTGACCCGCAGTTCTCCTTCACCTGGACGTGCATCGCGGGCTATGCGAGCACCGTGAACGCCAACAACCCGCCGCAGTCGGCGCCGCTGCTGACGAGCGAGGCCAAGTCGCTCTACCCGTTCGTAAAGACGGGGACGGTGGATGTTGCCGGCGGCCACTGGGACGCCGGCGACTACAGCAAGTACACTGAGAACAGCGCCGAGCTGGTCCACTACCTGGTCTTCAGCGTCGATTCGATTCCCGGCGTGGCGGCCATGGACAACCTCGGCATTCCGGAGAGCGGCGACGGCATTCCCGACGTCCTGCAGGAGGCCAAGTGGGAGGCGGACTTCCTTTCCAAGATGCAGGACGCGGATGGCGGCTTCTTCTTTCTCGTTTACCCCAAGGACCGGGAGTACGAGTCGAATGTCCTGCCCCAGAACGGCGATCCGCAGGTCGTCTGGCCGAAGAACACCTCCGTCACGGCCGCCTCGGTCGCGGCGCTGGCCGAGGCCGGCTCCTCGCCGGCCATGATCAAGTACTATCCCCAGGCGGCCGCACAGTACCTGCAGAAGGCGCAGCTCGGCTGGCAGTTCCTGACAAACGCGATCGCCAAGTACGGCAAGGCCGGCGCCTACCAGAAGATAACGTTTTACAGCGACGACTGGACCCACGACGACGAGCTCGCCTGGGCCGCGGCGGCCATGTACGCCGCCACGGGAAACACCCAGTACCAGGCCCAGCTCTTCCAGTGGTTCCCGAATCCGGCCGATCCGGCCACGTTCCGCTGGGGCTGGTGGCGCATGTCCGAGGGCTGGGGAAATGCGATCCGCTCGTATGCCTTCGCTGCGAGAAGCGGCCGCCTGCCCCAGAGCGCGCTCGATCCCAGTTACCTTGCAGCCTGCGAGGCACAGGTCGTGGCCGCGGGCGACGACGCCGTCACCTGGTCCCAGGACAGCGCCTACGGCACGCCCTTCCCAACCGCCACCAAGGCAGTCCTGGGGGGCGGATGGTACTTCTCCCTCGACCAGGCCTCCGACATGGCCGTCGCCTACCAGATAAGTCCCAAGGCCGCTTACGTCGGCGCCCTCGTCAGCGCCATGAACTACGAGGGCGGCAGCAATCCGGTCAATGTCGCGTACCTCACCGGCCTCGGCCTGAAGCGGCAGCACAACACCGTCAACCAGTTCGCGGTGAATTCCCGCCGCGCCCTGCCCCCCTCCGGCATTCCACTGGGTCAGGTCACGGCCGGGTTTGAATACCTGCCCAGCTACGGGCCCGAGCTGTCGGAGCTTTCGTATCCGACCGATGGCGGGTCGACGAACACCTACCCCTACTATGACCGCTGGAGCGACGCCTACAACGTGACACAGGAGTTCATCACGGTGAACCAGGCGCGCAGCTTCATGGCCACCGCGTTCCTCGCGACGATCACCTCGAGCTCGACCGGCGCATGGACGGCCCCGGCGGCGACCATCGCCGTCCCGGCCGCCGTCGTCCCCCTGAACGCGCCCGTGACCCTAACCCTCAAGGTGCAGGGCCTCGCCCTGACCGGAGCCCGGATCGTCTGGGAGGGCCGCGACCAGCAGCCCGCCTTCGGCTCCACCTATACCGTCATCCCGGTCAACGATGGCGACCAGTGGGCGGAGGCCGAGGTCGAGTGGCCGGACGGCCGACGCGCATTCGCCGAGAGCGACTTCCAGGCGAACAGCCCGGTCCAGGTCTGGATCGACGACTCGCTTCCCGCGGGCGCTTCGTCCGGCGCGGACGGGGGCGACAGCTGGAAATGGGTATCGAGCAATCCCGTGCCGGAATCCGGGTCCCTTGCTGTGCAGACCTCAGTGGCTTCCGGGCTGCATGACCTTTGGTTCACGGGGGCCTCCGGAGCGATGCAGGTCAACACCGGCGACACCCTGTTCGCCTGGGTCTTCCTCAACAGCTCCAGCCCGCCCGCCGAGATCATGCTGGCGTGGAACGACGGCTCATCGTGGGAGCATCGCGCGTACTGGGGCGCCAACACCATCACTGACGGGAGCAGCGGGACCGCCAGCCGCTACTATGCCGGCCCGCTTCCCGCAGCCGGCCAGTGGGTGATGCTCTCGGTTCCCGCAAGCGCGGTCGGGCTCGAGGGGTCCACGGTGAGCGGCATGTCCTTCTCCCTGTATAATGGCGGCGCCACCTGGGACGCGATCGGCAGGTCTTCCGCAAGCCAGTGATGGTCCCCCGGCGAGCCTCTCCAATCTCCTAAACATACGGTTCCGAGATGCGCAACTTGTCGCGTCCCGGCTACACTGCACCTACCGGACCGTATCCCTTTCCAGCGCCGGTCGACAGGTCCGGCTGAGCGCGCCCGGGGTTCATGAGGGGTGAGCACCCCATGGCCCCCGGATCAACCCATGCTGTAGGATGGGGCCGCGTGCCGAATCGCCGCCTATTCGCCCGGTGGGTCCTGTGGACCCTGCCATCCGCCGCCCTTCTCTGCGCACAGTCCCGAATGGACGTGGACACCCAATCCCTGGCGCTGCCGGCGGTCGGGGACTGTTCGCTGCGTATCCTTTCCCCCACGCTGCTCGAGCTCACGCGGATTTCAGCGGATCCGGACGGCCGCCCCGTCCCGCCGGCCTACCAGGTGACCGTGGGCGGCCGGCAGGCCGCCGTCGCCGCCGTCGGGGAAAGGCGCAGAGTTTCCTACGCGCCCCTGGCGCACCGCGACCTCAGGATCGCCACCGTGTGGTTCATCCGGCTCGCCGCCGCCATCGACCTCAGTGAGGCCTCCCAGGTCGTTGAGGTCCGCGAGCCTGGCCGCCCGCAGCCAGTGGCGGCGGCCGCCTGTGATCCGAGTCGCACCAGTCCCGTCATCCACGTGAACCAGGAGGGCTATGAGCCGTCGCTGCCCAAGAAGGCGATGGTCGGCTATTACCTGGGCGACATGGGCGAGATGGTTGTTCCAGCGTCGTCGGGATTCGCGCTCGTCGACTCGCTCGGCGCGACCGTCTACACGGGCAGCCTGGCCTCCCGCAGGGAAATCGGCTTCAAGACGAATCCGGCTCCCTACCAGAACGTGCTCGTCGCGGACTTTAGCGAATTCACGAGGCCCGGGGAATACCGGCTGAGGGTGCCGGGCCTCGGCGAGTCGCTGCCCTTCCTCATCGACGACGGCATAGCGATGGGCTTTGCCCGTACCTACGCCCTGGGGCTCTACGGGCAGCGCTGCGGGACAGCCAACGCGCTGCCCTTCACGAGATTCGTCCACGACGAATGCCACACATCCGTGGCCCATGTTCCCGTGCAGTCCGATCCCCAGTTCGCCTTCACCTGGGCCACGATCGCCCGCTATGGGGGCGCTCCAAACCCCGACAACCCTCCCCAGGTCGCGCCTCCCCTCACGAGCGAGGCAAGCCAGCTCTACCCCTTCGTCAGGCGCGGCGCCGTCGACGTCTCCGGCGGCCACCACGACGCCGGCGACTACAGCCGCTACACGATCAACAGCGCCGAGCTTGTCCACATCCTCGTCTTCGCGGCCGACTCGATCCCCGGCGTGGCAAAGCTCGACAACCTGGGCATCCCCGAGAGCGGCGACGGCATTCCCGACGTCCTGCAGGAGGCGAAGTGGGAGGCGGACTTCCTCTCCAAGATGCAGGATTCCGACGGCGGATTCTATTTCCTGGTCTATCCGAGGGACCGTGAATACGAGTCCAACGTACTTCCCGACCACGGAGACTCCCAGGTCGTTTGGCCGAAAAACACGTCGGCAACCGCAGCCGCGGTCGCCGCCCTCGCGCAGTGCTCCTCGTCGCCGGAATTCAGGCGGCACTATCCCGAAGCCGCCGCCGGATACCTGCGGCAGGCGATGCTGGGCTGGCGCTTCCTGGCGGACGCGATCGCCAAGTACGGAAAGGCGGGCGCCTACCAGAAGATCACTTTCTATGGCGACGATTTTACGCACGACGACGAGCTTGCCTGGGCGGCCTGTGAGCTCTTCCTCGCCACCGGCGACGCAAGCTTCCAACGGCGGCTGTTCGAGTGGCTCCCGGACCCGTCCGACAGCGCGACCTTCCGGTGGGGCTGGTGGCGAATGTCCGAGGGCTGGGGCAACGCAATCAGAAGCTACGCGTTCGCCGCCCGCAGCGGCCGGCTGCCCGCGGACGCAATCGACGCGCGGTACGCCAGGCTCTGCGAGGGCCAGGTGGTGGCGGCGGGCGACGACGCGCTCGGGTGGTCGAGAAAGAGCGCCTATGCCACGCCGTTCCCGACGGCCACAAAGGCGGTGAACCGCGCCGGCTGGTATTTCTCCGTCGACCAGGCCTGCGACATGGCGGTCGCGTTTGCGATCGACCCGAAGCCTGCGTACATCGACGCCCTTGTCGGGGCGATGAACTACGAGGGGGGCTGCAATCCGGTCAACATCACCTTCCTAACCGGGCTCGGGTCCCGGCGCCAGCGCGAGATCGTCGACCAATACGCCCAGAACAATCGCAGGACACTTCCGCCCTCAGGCATCCCGATCGGCAACGTCCAGTCGGACTTCCAGTATGTCGCAGCCTACGGGCCCGATCTGGGAGCCGCCACATACCCCGGCGACAACGCCGCCACGGGACCCTACCCCCTCTATGACCGCTGGAGCGACGCTTACAACGTGACCACCGAGTTCATAGCGGTCAACCAGGCCCGGGGTCTCCTCGTCACTGCTTTCCTTGCCGGCCTGTCGCCGGCCTCGGGGCGGCCGTGGACGCACGCCCGCGCCGTCATCACCGCGCCCGCTGCGACAGTCCCGCTCGGCACCAACGTAACCCTGAGCGTCGACGTTCCCGGAGAAAGTCTTCGGCTCTCCCGCATCGTCTGGGAGGCCCGCGACCAGCAGCCCGCATTCGGGCCAACCTTCACATTCTCGCCGAGGAACAGCGGTCCGCAGTGGGTCGAGGCGGAGGTCGAGTGGCCCGACGGCCGGCGAGCGTTCGCCGCGGATTCCTTCGCGGCCGACAGCGCCACGGTCACGTGGCTGGACGGTGCGGCGCCTGCCGGCTCCGCCGTCTCGTCGAGCGGAGGGGACGGGTGGATCTGGACCGCATCGGGCCCCGCGCACCATCCCGGTTCCCTATCCCATGAGTCCAGCCTCTCCGGCGGGCTCCACGAGCATGGGTTCACCGGGGCCAGCGCAACGCTCTCGGTCGGCAAGGGAAGCTTCCTCTTTGCGTGGATCTACGTCGATCCGGCGAATCCTCCCGACGAAATCATGCTGTCCTGGAACGACGGGTCCTCTTGGGAGCATCGCGCCTATTGGGGATCCGACACAATCACCTATGGCGTGAGCGGAACCGCAGGACGGCATCCCGGGGGCGCCCTGCCGGCCGCCGGGCGTTGGGTTCAGCTCAGGGTTCCGTCCCTCGCTGTGGGCCTCGAGGGCTCGACCCTGAGCGGCATGAGCTTCTCGCTATTCGGAGGCCGCGCCCTGTGGGGCTCCGCCGGCCGCTCCCGCTGACCCCAGGCTTCTCCCGGCCACCTTAGGGGTGAACGGGGGCCGCCAGCAGGCGCCCGTTCGATCCCGAAACGCGGCCCCCGGGTCCGTACTCCTCCATGATCTCGACCGTGCCCCTGATTCGGCCCGTGCATTCCACGACCCCGTGGGCAATCGCATATCGGGTGAGGCCAGCGATGTCATGAACGTCCAACTTATCCATAAGCTGCTGGCGGTGCTTTTCGACAGTCTTGATGCTGAGGTTGAGAGTGGCGGCGATCTGCTTGTTGACGTGGCCCTCCGCCACCATCTGGAGCACCTCCTGCTCCCGGCTGGTCAGATGCTCGTTTCGTCGGCGCACGAGCCTGCCCTGGGCATTGGACTCGCGGTAGAGCTCGAGCAGCCGCTTCAATATGGAAGGGCTGAAATAGGCGTTGCCCTTTGCGATTTCCCTCACGGCCTTGATCAGGTCGCTCGCGGCGGTGTGCTTGACGAGATAGCCTGACGCGCCGGCCTCCGTCAGCTGGTGGACAAACTCGTCGTCCGCATACGAGGAGAGAACCAGTACCTTGACCGGTAGGCCCTCGCCAACAATCTGGCGGGTCGCCTCAAGGCCGTTGAGGACCGGCATCGCGATGTCCATCACGACGACCTCGGGCCGCAGCTCCTGCGCCAGCTGCACGGCTTGGCGGCCATTGCCCGCCTCGCCCACGATCTCGATGTCGGACTCAACCGAAAGGAGCGACCGCAGGCCCTGGCGCACAACGACGTGATCGTCAGCGAGGAGAACAGATATTCTCTTCATAGAGGTTGGAAACTGAAAATGGCTCGGGCCTGAATAAGCTGTCGGATTCGACCTCCCGGTGATCCTCGCGGCTTGGCCGCCCGTCGAGGGGAATTCTCACCCGGACGCGGGTCCCGTTCCCGGATGCCGACTCGATCGCAAAGCTGCCGTTCACATGGCGGACACGCTCCTGCATGCCAATGAGTCCAAGGTGGCCCTTGGACGTATTGGCGCCCAGCTGCTCCTCGACGCTGAAAGCGCAGCCGTCGTCGCCTATCTCCATTTGCAGGGCGTCGTCGGCCGATGTGAACTCAATCCTCGCGGAACTCGCCCCTGAATGCTTGGAAACGTTGCTCAGCGCCTCCTGCGCCACACGGAAAAGCACCTCTTCCCGCCTCTCGTCGAGTCGTGCCAGGATGGGATGGGGAACAAGCTCCGTCCTGATCCCAGTTTGCTTCGTGAACACCAGAATGTGCGCACGAAGCGCGGACTGGAGCCCCAGGTGGTCGAGCATAGCGGGCCTGAGCTCTCGGGCGAAGCTGTGGACGGTCTCCATTGTTTGCGCAAGGAGCTTCTCCGCGTCGGCGACATTTCTTTGAAACGCCGGGTCCGAGGCAGCCCTAATCTTGAGCATCGCAATCGTCACCTTTACGGCAATCAGGGCCTGTCCGATCTCGTCATGGAGCTCGCGGCTGACGCGCTTGCGCTCGTCCTCCTGCGCCGAGAGCACCTGGGCGGAGAGTTCGCGCAGGTTTGCCTCCATGGCCCGCGCGTTCTGGTAAAGCTGAAAATAATGGTCCTTGCCCTCCCGCATGGCGGCCTCGGCCCTCTGGAGGTCCGCGATCTCCTCCTCGAGCCGCGCGTTTCGCAGGGCAAGGGCATCCATGTGCTCGGAGAGCAGCATCCTGTGCCGGCGATCACCGGAACCGGCGGAACCGTCTGAAGCCATCCTGAACGGCGCCAGGGCCGCGAGGAGAAAGGCCTCAAGCCCAAGCGCGGAGCGCATCTGAATCGCCGACGACCCGTCGGGCATTACCCCCTCGGCGAGCGCCTGATGATGAAGGCTTATGAGGTCGAATATCTCCATGCCCCCATCCAACGCGGCGTTTCCAAGTGCAAACCCCTTCCGGAGCGTGGCCTTGCATGGCCGCGCCAAGTGCTCACGCAGGGCGCCAAGGTACGTGAAGGGAAGAATGTTGATGGGCTTGGTCATTAGACTATCCGCGTCGCCCCGGTCCGATGGGATGGCACTCGGACAATCCTGGAGTGCTCCGCAATCGTTGTCATAGGCGCCCTTAGTATGTCTCAAACCCTGTCTGTTCCTCTCCAAAGGTGGGTGTTTGGAAGGCGCGACTAGGGTGTTCACCCCCTCTCATAAAATTCCGCGAGGGGGTCAAGGATACGGGGCCCGGTCCCTTCCAACGGAAACACCAAAACATTCGGCAATGCGACTGCTATACGTACACGAGAGGATCGGCGCCCAGGGCGGCGCCGAGGTGAACATTCTCCTGACCGCGCGGGAGCTTATCCGCCGCGGCCACTCCGTCGCGTTGGCGCATGGTGGCGACGAAGGCGCGGACGCCGAGTGGAATAATGTTTTCACCGACCGCATACCGATGGGAACCCCCGCCCGGGGTGGCGCGCTCGACCAGGCGCTGACCCAGTTTCAGCCCGACGTCGTGTACCTCAACAAATTCTCCGACCCCGACGTGCTCCAAACCCTCGAGAAATGCTGCCGCCCAGTGATTCGCGTGGTTCACGACCACGACCTCTACTGCATGCGCAGTTACAAATATCACTATTTTGGAAGACGGATTTGCACGCGGTCGGCGTCTCCATTCTGCGTCTTCCCGTGCGGGGCATCGCTGGGGCGTGCAACGGGCACGGGATTCCCCCTGCGCTGGGTCAGCTACCGCGCCAAGCTCCGCGAAATTGCGGTCAACAAGAAGTTCTACCGCATGCTCGTGGCCACAGACTACATGAGGGACGAGCTGCTGCGGAACGGCTTCGCGTTCGACCGGATCGAGATCCATCCCCCCGTTCCCCACCCGACGAAGTTCCCGGAGGCCCCCTCGTTCAGCGGCCGCAACCTGATCGTGTACGCGGGCCAGATCATCCGAGGCAAGGGCGTCGACGTGCTGCTGGAGTCGCTTGCGCGCGTGAAGTCGCCCTTCGAGTGCATGATCCTCGGCGACGGAAGCCACAGGGCGACATGCGAACGCCTGAGCAAGCGCCTTGGGCTCGACAGCCGCGTGCATTTCAAGGGCCATGTGCAGCAGTCCCGCGTCGTGGAATTCTATCGCGACGCCTCGCTGGCGGTCATGAGCTCCGTCTGGCCCGAGCCCTTCGGCGCCACGGGCATGGAAGCCATGCGGTGCGGCCTGCCTGTCGTTGCCTTCGATGCCGGGGGCATCCGCGAATGGCTCCTGGACGGAGTGAACGGGTTCCTCGTTCCGTGGATGGATCGCGACGCATTCGCCCAGAAGGTGGATGCGCTCCTTCTCGACAAGGCGCTCGCGCGGCGCTTCGGCCAGAGCGGCCGTGAGATGGTCGACGAGCGATTCAATTTCGAGGCCTACATCGACCGCCTTGAGGGCCTTTTTTCGCGCGCAGCGGGACAGACCGCCGCCATGCACCCTCAGGCCAAGACCGACACAATATGAATACCAGGCAATCCAACCGCGCCTCGCCCCAACTGATGGGGCACTTCGCCGAGTTTCAGAGCCGCAGGGGCCTGATCCGCCTCAATCTCCGCATGTCCCTGCGCCGCCTGGCTTGGAAGTGGCTCCTGGGAAGCGCTGACGTCGCTAAGCGGACGCTGGACGTCCTGGGGAGCCTTGCGGCGCTCGCTGCCCTCAGCCCCCTCCTGATCCTCATCGGCGCGCTCGTCCGCCTCGACGGCGGCCCGGTCATCTTCGCCCAGACCCGCGTTCGCCGCCACGGCCGCGAGTTCAAGATGTTCAAGTTTCGCTCCATGCGCACGGACGCGGAAAAGCATCTCGCTGCGCTGCTCGCCGAAAACAAGCATGGGGCCGGCGTAACCTTCAAGATCAAGGACGACCCACGCGTGACGCGCGTCGGCCGGCTGCTGCGTCGGTACTCCCTCGACGAGCTGCCCCAGTTTTATAACGTCCTCATAGGGGACATGTCGCTTGTTGGGCCGCGCCCACCGGTCCCGCGCGAGGTTGCGCAGTACTCACTCGCCGATCGCCGGCGGCTCTCCGTCAATCCTGGCATCACCTGCATCTGGCAGATCAGCGGCAGGGCCGAGATCGATTTTCCCGGCCAGGTGCTCCTCGACGTTAATTATATCGAGAGCCAGAGCCTGCGTGAGGACATGAGGATCCTGGCGAAGACCCCGCGGGCGGTCGTCTTTGGCCCAGGGGCCTATTGATGAAGGCAATCTTGATATGCCCCACGGATGGCACGGCCGTCCCGCACCTCGCTGAGTGCGGCCCGCTCGTAACGGTCCCGATACTCGGCGACTCCATCGTCGCTCATTGGATCGAGCGCTTGGCCGAACTCGGCGCCCGCCAGATCGAGGTCATCGCCCCCGACCGCGCGGACCTAGTGCGTGAGGCCGTGGGCGACGGGGCGCGATGGGGTGTGCGAGTCGACGTCACCGTCAGCAGATTTGAGCCGACCCGCCAGGAGTCCGTAGAAAGGCACAACCCCGAGGGCGGACCGGATTGGCTTCCCGCGCCGCACGACATCGTTGTGATGTCGCATCTGCCCGGCTGCCCCGAGCTGCCGCTGTTTGAGAGCTATGCGAGCTGGTTCGCCGCACTGACGGCGTGGATGCCGCTGGCGCTCACGCCCTCCCGTGTGCGGGTCTCGCAGGTGCGGCCCGGAATCTGGATTGGCAGCCGGGCGCAGGTCTCCCCGACGTCGGAACTCATCGCCCCGTGCTGGATCGGCGACAGGGCCTCCGTCGAGGCCGGTGCCGTCGTTGGCCCGGGTGCGATCATTGAGGATCGCTCGGTCGCCGGCACCACGGCCCGAATCGCCCACAGCTGGGTCGGTCCCGACACCTTCGTGGGAAGGATGACCTCCGTGTCAAACTCGATAGCGTGGGGCAGTACGCTGATAGACTGGCGAACGGACTCCGTGCTCCATGTCCCCGACCCGTTCCTGCTCAGCTCGCTCTCAAAGTCCAGGATTGCCGCAACGACCGATCGTTTTGGCCGGGCGGTCGGCCCAAAGGTTCCCGCCGGGAAGCGAGTTGAGCTCGCCAAGGCCATGGGCACTCCCCGCGCCGGCGCGTCCGACGCGCATCTACCGGCCTGAGAACCCGAGATATCCCCATGAAAATCGAACGCGAGGGAGAGCGCCTGACCGTCACAGAAATCAACGAGCTGACCGCCGCAAACTCGTCTAATTTCCGCGACGAAATCAGCTCCGCGCTGACAGGATCGACGGTGGTGATCGAGATCGATCTGTCCAAGACCCTATTTATGGACAGCAGCGGGCTCGGGGCGCTCTTCGCCCTATACAGGTCAACCATCAAGCGCGAAGGCGTTGTCCTGCGCCTTCTCAATCCCGTTCCGGAGATTGAGCAGCTGCTGGAGCTGACGCAAATGCAGCAGCTTTTTGAAGTTGTCAGGCGCTGACCCCATGGCCGTCCCGTCGCTCGAGCCGGCACGGCCCGCGGCCCTCCGGCTTGCATTTGCCCCGAACCTGGCTTCGGCACGCGAGGTCTCGGTCGCCATCCGCAATTTCCTCGCCGAACAGGGCGTGGCGGAGAAGGAGCTCTTCTCCTATGAATTGTGCATCGCCGAGGCCAGCAACAATGCGGTCGAGTATGCGGAGGGCCCCTGCCGGAACCTGAAGCCGATCGCCGAGGCGCTTTTCACGCCCACACAGATTGAACTGCGGGTCACCGACCACACCGCGGGATTCACGCTGACCGAGCGCATTCCGCCGCCGTCGCCCATGACCGACCGGGGCCGCGGCCTCTTCCTCATCCAGTCGGTGATGGACGAGGTCCGATACCTTCGCGGTACGAATGAAAACATCCTGGTCATGCGCAAGAAGCGGCGCGCCGTGCGGATTCCTGTGGTTATCCCCAGGGATGGCCCGTCCAACCTCCCGACGCTGGAGGCCAGCCGCCTGCAGCTGGCGGAGTGCAAAATCAAGATGGCCAGGATGGCCGATGAGCTCCTGCTGCGAACCGAGACCCTTTCGTCCGTCTTTCGCTGCTGCTCCGAGCTTGGGCGGATCGACACGAACTCCGAGATTTTCGAGGGAAAGCTTCTGGTCGACCTGCTCCACCTCACATCCGCGGATTGGTACGTCCTGCGCATGCTTTCGCCCGATGGCCGCAGATTGCTGGTTGCAGCCGCTTCCGAGCCCGACCTGGCCTCCGATCCCATAGAGCTTACGGCGGCGGGCGCCCGGGCCGCCGGGATCGAGGGTGCCGTGGCCTCAAGCCAGATAGCCGCGAGGTTCGACAACCGCGAAAGCCCAAACCCCTCGGAACCGCTGAGGGCCGTGGGGCCCGAGGGCGCCGGTTACGTCTGCCCTCTCTGCTTCGGCGGCACGCTCGTCGGAACGATCGCGGTCGGGCGGCGCAGCGGCGATTTTCCCCTGGGGAGGCTCCAGGACGAAGTGATCCGGGCATTCGCCGAGTTCCTGGCGATCCAGACCCTCAGCCATGATCGCCGGAAGACGGAGGTGCGCGACCGCGTTGTCGCGCGCGAGCTCGAGATTGCCCAGGACATACAGCATCTCCTCCTGCCGCGCGCGTTGCCCCAGCTGCCCGGCTTCGGCCTGGTGGGCGGGTGGCAGAGCGCCCGCGAGGTCGGGGGCGACTTCTACGACGCCATCGCCGTTGAGGGGGACTCGCTCCTCCTGATGATCGCCGACGTGATGGGCAAGGGCGTGCCCGCCGCGCTCTTTGCCACGACGATGCGCGGTCTGCTCCGGGGCCTCGCTGAGCGCAGCTCGGACCCCTCCCAGCTTCTCAGCGGCTTGAACCGCCTGCTCTACAAGGAGCTATCCTCGGTCGCCATGTTCATCACGGCGCAGATCGTCCTCGTCGACATGCGCACCCGGCAGCTGACGGCCGCAAGCGCAGGGCATTGCCCGCTCCTCTTTATCCCACCGGGTTCCCGCCGTGTCTCGTCGCTGCCCATCCGCGGCCTGCCGCTCGGAGTGAAATCGCACACCTCCTACCCCCACCACGTGGCCAATATGGGGTCGCCCGCCGCCCTCCTCCTTTACACCGACGGCCTCACCGACACGCGCAATCCGGCCGGCGCAACCTACGGCCAGCAGCGTCTCAAAACCTGGATGCAGGAGGAGATGATCCCCGGCCGTAGCGCGACGGACCTGAGGGACCGCCTGGCGTCGGAGCTGAACCGGTTTCGCGGTGACACCCTGATGGACGACGACCAGGCCTTTCTTCTCCTCACCGAGGACCTGGCCGGAGACCCGAGGCGCCCATTCGCCGCGGATCATATCAACAAGCTGCGTCACGGGTCCTTCCTGTTTCCCGCAAGAACCTGAACCCGCCGGCGCCCATGAAATCCCTCCTGCCGCTATTCGTGTTCGTCGACGCATGCGGCTGGGAGATCATAAAGGATCACCCCTTCGCGAAGGCACACGCGCCCGAGAGGCGCAAGCTCCGGTCGGTCTTCGGCTATAGCTCGGCGTGCATCCCGTCCATCCTTTCCGGACGCTGGCCTGCCGAGCACCGCAACTGGTGCTATTTCGTCTATGATCCCCCGAATTCGCCGTTTCGGTTCCTGCGCCACCTGCGGTGGCTGCCGCGCGCGCTGACAAGCAGGCGCTTCTTCCGGCACCGGCTCTCGCGGCTCCTGAAGGTCCACCTGAAATTCCGCGGCTATTTCGACCTCTACAACATCCCCTTCGAACACATCTCCCTGTTCGACTTTTCGGAGAAGAAGAATCCGCTGCAGGCAAACGGAATGAACAGCGGGCCCAACATCTTCGACCACATGCAGGAGCGCGGCATCGCCTGGAATGTCAGCGACCCGACTCTCGGTGAAAGAAGGAACCTCGACGGACTGCTCGCCGATATCAGGAGCGAACGGATCGATTTTGGGTTCCTCTACTGGCCGGACCTGGACGGCCTTCTCCACCGGGTCGGCAACACCTCCCCAGAGGTCCCGGCCAAGCTGGACGCCTACGAGCCGTGGATCGCCGAGCTCATGGCGTGCGCGCGCGAGCATTACGGCGAGGTGCGCCTGACGATCTTCAGTGACCACGGCATGGCCAATTGCGACAGGCTCCTCGACCTGCGGGCCCGCATCGAGCCGCTCGGGCTGCGCATGGGCGTGGACTATGCGGTCGTCTATGACTCCACAATGGCCCGGTTCTGGTTCTTCTACGAGCGCGCTCGGGTCCTCGTCACCGAATGCCTTGAGGGCGTCGCCGAGGGCCGCATCCTGCCCGACTCCGAGCTCGAGGAACTCGGCACGCTGTTCCCGGACCGCTATTTCGGCGAAGTGATCTTCCTTGTGGAGGAGGGCGTTTTGATCGTCCCAAGCCACATGGGCGAGCGTCCCATCCGTGCCATGCATGGCTATCACCCCGACGCACGCCATAGCGACGCGAGCCTGCTCACCAACTATTCCGACGTGCCGGACAGCGTGACCGCCATTCCCCACACCTACCAGCTCATGGCCGAGCAGGCCGAGCGGGCATCAAGGCTCAACCGATCGCCGGAGATGGCCATCAGCTGAGGGGGACCGTCCCGCGGGCCACGTCGCTGAACGACACCACGCGGACGTCCCGGCGGCTTGCAAGCCAGTCCGCCACCTCGTGGAGGACATCGATCAATTCGTCGTCCGGCTCGCCGCCGCGGAAGAATTCCCACCAGTGAAGGACGAGGACCGTGAGGGACGCCCCCTCCACCGCCTTGCGGACCGACGGCAGCATGTCGGAGCGCGGACGGTGGAATGAAAGCAGGCAGCCGGGATGGCTGAGCAGGTAGGTTCCGCCCGCGCGCCAATGGGAACGGTGCGCCAGCTTCTTCAGCGCATAGGCCGGTCCCCAGCGCAGGGGCACCCTGCGGGCCTCGAACCAGCCGGTCGAGACAACGCCGAATCGCGCGGCGGCCTCGACGAACGCAGCCCGAGAGAGCCGGTCATAGGGCGCAACGAAGGCGGATGGCCTCGCAAAGCCCGCCTCGCGAAGGGATCCCGCGCCACGATCCAGGCGCCGAGCCAGTTCGCCCCTGTTTGAATCGCCGAACTCCAGAATATCGTGATGGCAGCCGTGCTGAGCCACGTGGTAGCCGGGCTCGGACTTGATGTAGCCGACAAGCTCCCTGGCGAGCCCGATCGGGGCGACCGGGACCTGCGGACCGCGCCCCGAGGTTATGAATCCCTCAAGGAGGCCGTCAGCGGTCCTTATGTCGGTGCGCACCTCGGGGATCGTCGCCAATGTGACCGGCAATCCGCGACCGAGGAACGGGCGGTAGAGGCGCTCCAGGCACGCGTGCGGCGTGTAGGCGCACGTGTCATCGTCCCTTAGAATGACGTAGTGCATCTTTCTCCTCGATCAGGTTCGCGTACAGTCCCCTCATTCGGTCGGCGCTCACGGAGGAGTCGTAGCTGGAGATCGCCTTGGCACGGCCCGCCGCACCCCAACGCGATGCAAGATCCGGCTGCGCCAGCACCCTATCAACCGCCTCATGAAAGGTCGCCGGCGAGCCAAGGTCGAAGAGGAGGCCGTTGACTCCTTCCTCCACGAGCGCGCTCGCTCCCGAGGTTCTGCTCGAAATTACCGGGGTCCCCGCGGCCCAAGCCTCGAGGATGACCATCCCAAAGGTCTCGGACACCGAGGGAACTATGACGGCGCGGGCCTCCTGCAGGAGGCCGACAAGCCGGGGATCCCCAAAGGGCAGGCTTCCCACCATTAGGACGAATCCATCCAGGCCGTCGCGCGCGATGCGCGCCCGGAGCGCCCCGGCGTATTCCCCGTCAGTGAAGGGGCCGACAAGCACAAGGAGGGCCTTCGGGTGTCTCCGGGCGAGCTCGGCAGCCTGGGCTATGAGCCACGCCTGATTCTTCGTAGGGTCGATCCTTCCCAGGACAAGGAGCACCTCGCGGCCCCTGAACCCCGGAAAGGCCTCCCCGGCGGCGGCCCTGCAATCGCGCACGAAGAGCGCCGTTGGAATCCCGTGCGGCTCGACAAGGACCCGCCGTCCAGGGTGGCGCTCCCGCACCAGGGCTGCTTCGCTGGGATTGAGCGTGATGATCGCGTCCGCCTGGTCCATGAGGCGTCTGGCGCGGAGCATGAAGCCGAATGACTTGCCCCAGTCCCAGCCGCCGGACGCGGGCCTGCGGAGCTCCACGCGGAGCTCGGACGGAACGTCGTAGGCCCCGCCGTGGATGCTGACCACGAACGGTATCCGCCTGGCCCGCGCCACGAGCCGGCCGATTGCCCCGAGCCGCCCCAATGCGTGCGAGTGGATCACGTCGACCCCCTTCTCGCCCCAAAGGGAGCCGGCAAGGCCAAAGGACACCATGTTGCCGCCCACCGCGACCATCTGCCTCTTGCGATCGGCCGAGATGCCCCAGATCGGCACGTATGCGTTGAAGCGGCGCACCGTGCACCCGGACGCGGCAAGCGGATCCGGCGGCGCCGGGCCGGGGGCGACGCTGGGCGCATACACGACGGACTCGACGCCGCGCTTGGCCATCTCCGCCGTGAGCTGAAGCATCACCGACTCGGTGCCTCCCCATTCCGATGGATTGTACTTCCGCAGCAGGTGGACGACGCGCATCGGGCTACACCTCTTCCGCAACAAGGCACTCGCGCAGGACCGCATCCGGCACATCCGGTGCGGCCCCGGCCGAGCGCTCCTCAATTGCGGCCCGGCGCCGGGCGTGCGCAAGGCTGGCAAGGGCTCCGAGCAGGATGTAGAACGTGAAGAGGATCGGCGTCTGGCGGTAGACCCACTCGGTCAGGCTCTGGCCAAAGATGCCGAGTATGCAGAACAGCAGTCCGACGCCCATCGCCCGCATGGGTTCCCCCCTTGGAAGCAGGAGGAACGGCGCCGCCATCGACAACCAGCGCATCCAGAGCAGCGCGAAGATGGCAAGCCCCGGGATGCCCAGTTCGCCGAGCGTGAGCGCCGCCAGGTTGTGGGCGGGCGCCGCGAGATAGGAGTCGGCAAACTGCTTGTCGTCGGCGGTTCCGTACACCGACGTCAGGAAGTCGTAATCCTCGAACCGGTATCCGATGCGCGGGCCGTACATCCTGCTGACCTCGTATGACCAGTTGTTCAGTCCGACGCCGAAGAAATGGTCCCTCACGATCGCCGCCGAGAGGCGAAGATAGACCCCTCTCCCGTCGACCGCGGGGTCAAAGTACTCCTCCTCCAGGGAGGATTCGGAGTAGCGCCGCCCCATCTGCGTCCAGCAGGCCGCCACCATCGCGATCACCCCGAGAACGATGAGGGCGCGAATCACGATGCGCCTCGGGGTCAGGCGCCAGGAGGCGCACGCCAGGATCGAGCCGGCGACCACTGCGGAGAACACCGGAATGCCCGCGCGCGAAAGGGTCAGAATCAGCCCCGCGCAGGCCGCGACCGCGCATAGCCCGCAGAAGACCCTGAGCCTCCGCGACCAGCCGGAAAACGCCACGGCGACGAGAAGCGGCACGGTCAGGCAGAAATACATCGAGAGGCTGTTGGCGTGGTCGAGCGTCCCCGCCACCCGCGGCAGGTGCATGATGAAATGCTGCTTCAGCGCCCAGACGCCCTCGAAGCCGACGGCGCAGCCGAGCGCAACGACGAGCAGTGTCCACTCGCGCCTTGACTGCACGTAGGCCGCCGAGGCGAGGAAGACCAGGATGCTGGCGAAGATCTTCGAGAGCTCGAATGCCCCGAATATCCTCGGATGCGAAAATGTGACCGAGAGGCACGCGTAGGCGAAATAGAGAAGCAGGAAACCCAGGCTGCCGGGCCAGAACAGGCGGCGTTCCGCGCCCCGGCGGCCAAGCCAGCAGCCCACGAGGAGGGCGAACGCGAGCAGCTCGACCAGCGTCACCTCGAGCCCGCGCGTCGTTCCCCTGTACCAGGCCTCGCTGAAGAAATTCACCTCCATCCTCTCGGCAACCGCGGCCAGGCTCAGCATGGCAAAGAAGAAAATGTCGCGAACTCGCCCGGACCACGCCGCGGCGATCGCCCCCGGGATCGCGGCGAGCGGGATCAATGCCAGGGCTATCATGTGCGCCGGTGTCATGGTGATCGTGCGGCCTTGTCCCCGGGGTTCATTTGGCGTTCGCGGCTTCCGGGGACAGGATCGTCCGCCGCGCCGTCTTCGGCCAGTAGGCCGAGAGCCCGCGGCGCAGAAAGCGCGAGGCCCGCCAGCAGGCGAGAAGCGTTGCGGCACATCCCACGGCTGCGGCGGGGAAATGGGTCAGCCGCCGGCGTCCGCTCAACTTCATGAGGCGATGCCACCGCAGGCCGATGATCCCCGGGAACAGCCGCCAGAACGAGCGGTTGCGCGCGAGGTGGACATTGACCTGCCTCTTGAGCCAATCCGGATCGCGCGAGTCGCTGCGCTTGAGCGTCGCCCCGAGGCTGGCGCGGTCGGGCTCGGGCAGGGTCTTCAGGTACTCGATCGCGACATGCACCGTGGTTTGGCCGATCATCTGGCGCTTCTGGTTGTTCAGGAAGTCGCCGAGTGAGAGGTAGGGCTCATAGAGGTGCGTCGCCCCGCGCACCGCCGTCACCCTCGAAGGGTCCACGGGCGCGCGGAAGAAATCCGTGCAGATGGCGGCCTTCAGAAATCCGTCGTCAACGGCAATGATGTCGCGCGGCAGGTAGAGATTGCGCGCGATGGCCGCGCGCATGCAGTAGAGCATCCCGCTAAGGCGCCCCGTGGTCGAGTCGGTCATGTCCGAGCCCGCCAGGGAAAGCCGCTCGCGGAACGAGGGACGCGCCTTGCGGGCGATATACTTGAGCGGAAACCCCGAGGCGCAGTCCAGATGGGGGTCGCGCTCAAGCTCCCCGATGAGGAGCTCGAGGGTGTCGGGCTTGTTGAGGATGATGTCCGCATCCATGAGGCAAAGGTAGCGCGCCTCCCTGGCGGAGAATTCGTGGACAAACCTGTTCCAGGCATTGTTCTTGCCCGGCATCGAGATCTCCGCGACCCGGGTGACCAGCCCGCGGCGTTCGGGCTGCCCGAGCGCCATTCTTCCAAAGGCGTCCCCTGCGACCTGAACCGTCCTGTCCGTGCAGCCATTGGCGACGCAGATGATCTCGCAGCCCCTGTCGCGCGCGGCGAGGAAGGTGAATATCGTCTGACCGTACAGCGATGCCAGCAGCGGCACGATGGACGCCTCCTCGTTCCACGCCGTGATGCCAATCGAGAGTTCTATCGGCAAATCGTTCTTGGGAATGGTCATACAGCCGGTGGAATGTCGCGATATTATGCCCCAAGGGGCAGCCGGGACGCCATCAGGTCTGCACCCCTATAAGGGGCGGTAACTACCCCATTTCTGCTTTGCCGCGCCTCAGGTAGTATCGCGCCCATGGAAGAGCCACCTGTCGGCGTTGTCCTGCGCTCGTTCAACGAGGCGTGGGCGTTGCGCTCAACCCTCGCTGCATTGAAGGCCCAGGCATACCGCAATTGGGAGCTCATCGCCTTCGACTCGGGCTCCACGGACGGATCGGTGGAATTGATCCGCCAGGCGGCGCCCGCGCACCTTGTGCAGATGCTGCCGCACGAGTACCGGCCGGGAAGGGTTCTCAACCGCGGGATGGAGCTCGCCCGCAGTGATCGCGTGATCTTCCTGAACGCCGACGCCACGCCCCAGGGGCCCGAATGGCTGGGGCCCCTCGTGTCGGCCCTGTCCGACCCCGCGGTCGCGGCCGTGTACGGCCGCCAGATGCCGCGCCCGGACTGCGCCGCCGTTTTCGCGCGCGACTACGAGCGGTGCTTCGGGAAAGGGCGCGAGTCGGCCGGCTGGGGCCACTTCTTCAGCATGGTGAGCAGCGGCCTGCGACGCGATGCCTGGGCCCGCCGTGGGTTCAGCGAGAACATGCAGTATTCCGAGGACGACGAATACACCCGCTGGTGCGTCGCCATGGGCTACCGGGTCGCCTACTGCCCCGATTCGGTGGTGATGCACTCGCACAACTACACGCCGCGGCAGGCCTACAAGCGCAGCTTTGGCGAGGCGTGGGCCCATTCCGCCGTCTGCCCCGGCCAGGAGGGGACGCCAGGCACCCGCCGCTCGCTGCTCCTGGGCTGGCTGCGCGACGTCCTGGGCGACCTGCGCTACTGCCAACGCACGAATCTCATGCGCCAGCTCCCGCGCGCGCCAGGCATCCGCTGGCAGCAGCGCCTCGGCCGGCTGCACGGGTTCCGTTCGGGCTGGCAGATGCACCGGGTAGACCACGTCCTGTGATGAGCGCTGGAGGCCGCATGGCAGCGTCCGAGCAGGCCCCGGCCGGCGCCGAGGCCGCCGGGAGGCAGCGGTTCACGCGCGACGGCGACGACGCGCTCGAGTGGCACCTTGAGCGCACCTGCGCCCGCATCGTAAGCGGAATCCGCGGTCTCATCCCCGCCGGCAAGCTCGAGGCGGTGATACTCGGCGGCGGCTACGGCCGCGGCGAAGGCGGCGTATTGCGCGACGGCGGAGGCGACCGGCCCTACAACGACCTTGAGTTCTACGTCGCCGTCCGGGGCAACCGCCACCTGAACGAGATCCGCTACCAGCGCCGCCTTGAGGTCCTCGGGGAAATCCTGACCCATCTCGCCGACGCGGAGGTCGAATTCAAGGTGACCTCGCTCGCGCAGATGGCCGCCCGCCCCGTGAGCATGTTCTCCTACGACCTTGCTGCCGGTCACCGCCTCCTCTGGGGCGGCGCGCCCGCGGAACTCCAAGCCGGCTGGGACCATCATCGCCGCCCCGAGAACATTCCCCAGGAGGAGGCAACTCGCCTGCTCATGAACCGCTGCTCCGGACTGCTCTTCGCTCGCGTCCAGCTCCGGCAGGAGCCCTTCACGCCCTCCGCCGCCGACTTCGTGAGGCGCAACGTGGCAAAGGCGCAGCTGGCGTGCGGCGACGCCCTGCTGACCGCGCACGGGCGGTACCACTGGAGCTGCACGGAGCGCCACCGCAGGCTGGAGGAGCTCGCAAGGGGAAAGCACTCGACGTGGTATGACGCAGCGCTGCGGCACCACGCGACGGGGGTTGAATTCAAGCTCCATCCCGAGTCGGGGCCGATCTCGCGCGATGAGCTCGCGAGGAGGCATGACGAGGTGACGGCTTTTGCCCTGAAGTGCTGGCTCTGGCTCGAGGCGCGCCGCCTGGGCCGCGCGTTTCCCTCAGCCCGCGCATACGTGGAGGGAGCGGACGACAAGTGCCCCGGTTCCTCGCTCTTCGTCAACGTGCTGCTAAACCTGCGGGCCGACGGCTTCCGGCCGCGGGTGAGGCCCGCCCCGTGGCGTCATCCGCGCCAGCGGCTGTTCCACTCGCTCGCCCTCCTCCTTTGGGAGCCCGGTGCCACCTGCGACCCGGTCCAGCAAAGGCTCATAGAGGCCGAGCTCAACGCACGGGGTTCCAGCCTGGACGAATGGGTCGCAGCGTATCGCTCCCTCTGGAGCCGCGTCCGCTAATATAACGAACGGCGCCCGGTCCGGCCCCTCACGGCACCGCGTAAACCTCGAGAAGGGCGATGCCGGCCGAGCCGTTTGCGCCATTCGCCTGCGCCGTGTACGCGCCCGGAGGCAGTGTCACCAGAAGAGCCGAGTCCGCCGAGGCCGCTGGAAGAGCAAACGCCCCCGCCGCCGCGAACGCCGCCTGGAGCGCGGCCGTCCCGCCCCAGACATTGTTGAAGCCGACAACGGCGCCGCCCGAATTGAAGACGGTGACGTCCGGATTCGCCATTGCCCCCGCAACTGAGTATGCCGTCGCAAGGGTGGGACCGATCGCCCTGACGAGGACCGTCTCGCTCGAGGACCCGGTGACCACGAAGCCGATCGTCAGCTCGTTGGACCCGGAGCCCGCCATTCCCCTGGCCGACAGGTCGACAAAGCTCGCGGTCGGGCTGGCCGCAGTGTCGGCGTCATATACCTCAAGGAGCACGACGCCCGTGCCGCCGTTGGCCCCCGCGACCTGCGCGGTGTATGAACCCGGAGCAAGGCTCGCAAGGACGGCCGAGTCGAGGGAGGCGGGGGGCAGCGGAAACGCGCCCGTCTCCGCAAAGGCCGCCAATAGGGCGGCCGTCCCGCCCCAGGCGGCGTCGGACGCCACGACTGCCTGGCTTGAATTCAGGACGGAGAGCTGCGGGGCGGCCAGAAGGCCCGTCACCCCGAACTGGGAGAGCGTGGGCCCAACCGCGCGCACGAGCGCGCTCTTGGTTCCCGTCCCGCCCACCACCATGCCGATGGCAAGCGCGTTGCCTGCGGTGCCGTCGAATCCCCGCACCGACAGGTTGGTGAGACGGCTGGGCGCGCCCGCCGTCGTGATGGTGAGGGGCGTGGGGAACGAGTAGCCCGCCGAGAAGCTGTTGGCGACCACGACGTCATAGGTTCCGCCGTCCGAAGCCTGCACGTTGACGATGGAAAACGAAGGGCCCGTTGCGCCCGCTATGTTGGACTGGTTCTTGCGCCACTGGTACGCAACCGGGGCGTCACCGGTCGCCGCAACCGTGAAGGTTGCCACGCCCCCCACCTGGGACGAGACGGGAAGCGGCTGGAGAACGACCGAGACCGGAACCGGCGGACCCCCGGCTGGATTCACGGTGAGCGCGACGGTTGAGGTCGTCACCGACCCGGCCGAATCGGTGATCACCGCCGAATAGTTCCCCGCATTGGCCGCCGCCACCGGCGAAAATGTCAGGCTCGTCGATGTCGCCCCGGGGATGGCGATTCCGCCGTCATACCATTGATAGGAGATGGGCGGGGGGCCGACCACGCCCACGATCAAGGTGGCCGTGCCCCCGACGGTGATGGATGTCGGGCTCGGCTGGTATTGGAAGATGGGCGCAACGCCGCCCGCCGTCACCGTAAGGAGCGCCCCGGTGCTCGTCGACGAGCCCGCCGGATTTGTCGCGACAACCGAATAGACGCCCGCGTTGGCGGGTTGCACCGCCAACATGGCGATCGTCGGCGAGGTGGCACCGGCAATCGGCACACCCCCAAGGAGCCATTGATAGGTCAGCGGAGCCGTGCCGGAAGCCCCCACGGTGAAGCTCACCGGCGAGCCGGCGGAGTCCGTGCTCAAGTACGGCTGCGCGGTGATGGAGGGCGGGACGAAAAGGGAGAGGATTGTCAGGCTGGCCGGGGCCGACACGGTGGCGCCGGCCGAATTGGTCACCGTGACCGTGTAGGATCCGGCCTCCGATGAGTTTACCAGCGCGAGCGACAGGCTGGCCGCGGTCGCCCCGGAAATAGGGATGCCGTTAAACTCCCATTGGTAAGCCAGCGTGCCGGAGCCCGCCGCGGCCACCGAGAAAGTCGCCGTGGAACCCACGGTCACGGTCTGGGCCTGGGGGGCGGCCACGATCTGCGGGGCGACGGAACCGGCGCCAGCGGAGGCGCCGGCCAAGGACAGGGTTATGGTCGTGGACGGCCCGGCGCCCAGGGCGTTGGTTGCGCCCGCAACCAGCGTGTAGGTCCCGGCCGTCGCGGGTGTGCCCGATACCGCTCCGGTGACGGAGTTGAACGAAAGCCCGGACGGCAGGCCCGTCAGGCTGTAGGTGACCGGGCTGTTGCTGGCCGCCAAGGTCGCGGCAAAGGCGACTCCCGCAGTCCCCGCCAGGGCCGTGGGGCTCGTGATCGCGGAAAAACTCCCGATCGTCAGGATCAGGTTCCGGGGAAGGCTGCTGCCAAATGAATTGGAGGCGGTCAGCGAGATGCTCGCCACCTGCGGGGCGGACGGCGTGCCGCTGATCAACCCCGTGGACGCGTTCAGCGAGAGTCCCGAAGGCAGGCCCGCCGCCGCAAAGGAGGTCGGGGAATTTGTGGCCGTGATCGTGTAGCTTACGGCGGCCCCCTGGGCGCTCGAGACAAGCGCCGCGCTGGTGAGCGAGGGGAGCGGGCCGGCGGCGCCGATCGTGAACATAAGGACGACAATGGCCCCCTGGCCGTTCCCGTTGTTGGCGCTGATCGACGTGAAGAACAGGCCCGCGGTCGTCGGAGTGCCGCTGATCTGGGCGCCCGAGGACGTCAGACCGGGCGGCAGCTGGGCGTAATTGTAGCTCGTCGGGCCGTTTGTCGCGGCAACCACGTAGAGAAACGGGGTGCCGACCGTTCCCGTGGCCGCGCCGGCGCTCGTGAGTGTCGGCGAGCCAGCGGCGGGATCCACGGTGATCTGGTAGGGATACGGGCTGGTCGCGGAATTGAGCGCAAAGTGCAGGTTGCCCTTGTAGAGGCCCACGGTCCCCGTCGTGCCGCTGACGACACCCGTCGCGCCGTTGACCGAGAGGCCGACCGGCAGACTGTCCGCGGAGTAGACAGTGCCCGCGGGCTGGGCGGGGTTGGTCATGATCTGGAACGAATAGGGGTGCCCTGCTGTCGCGTCCGGAAGGCATGTCTGCGCCCGCGCCGCGACGGCCAGGCCGAGGAACACCGCCGGGAGAGCGAGCAGGCGGAGCGAAGGGATTGCAAAATGGTTCATCGAAGGTGGGCGGTTTGAAGCCGGCGCCCAGAAGGGTGCGTCGGCTGAGGGCGTGCGGTGCATGTGGTCGAGCCGGCAGCATATACCGCACACCGCCGCGCCCGATATGGGGCAGAGACCTAATGGGGCACTGACCTACCCAGCCCCCTGACAGCCGCCGGCAGCAACCGGCCCCTCGTCAGGGCCCGGCCGGCGTCACGCGGAGGTCACCCCGATGTTGGCGGCCTCCGGCAGGCCGAGAGTCGCCTCGCCGCCCCGCAGCTCGCATCGCACCACACCGCTCGCGCGGTCCCGCTCGCGCACCCTCACGCGGGCCCCGGGCTTGAGGCCGGTGCGCTGGATGAACTCCAGGAAGGCCGCGCTTTGGTCCAGGATGCGCGCGACCCGAAGCTGCTTCTGCGCCTCGCAGGTCGCTAGCGTGACGCCCCGTCCCCGGTCATACTCGGGGGATTTCGGGCTCGGGATCGGGTCTCCGTGGGGATCCGAGTCGGGATGTCCGAGAATGTCGTCGATGCGGACAAGGACCCGGTCGGAAATCGCGTGCTCGAGCGCCTCGGCCTCCTCATGGACCTCCTTCCAGTCCATCTTCAGGACCTTCACGAGAAACGTCTCAACCAGCCGGTGCTTGCGCACGACAGCAAGCGCGTGGGCCCGCCCGGCAGGAGTCAGCCGCACGCCCTCGCGCGGCTGGTGCTCGACGAGGCCCTTCGCGGCAAGTGATTTCACCATCGTCGTGATCGTCCCCGGGGTGACCCCGAGGGCCTCCGCGATCGTCCCGGTTGCCACCGCCGCGTCGGCGTCGGCCGACCGGACCAGGATGGCCTTCAGGTAGTTTTCGACGGTGCTCGTCGGCATGTTTGGAGGGAAACGGAGATCTATTTTGAAAACAAACGTATTTTGTCTTTGACGGTTCAAATACCTTACTTCTATCAATCACAATCATAAATTCTGGCAATCAACCGTCTATTGAGCCCGGCGAGCCCCGCGCGGCTCCGGGGCCGAGCCTCTCGCTCGAGGGCTTCCATGGCAGCGTATCCGTGCCCGCCCACTCGGCGCACCCGTGGAGGCAGTACATGGCCTTCGCCGGCCCGGCGCTCCTCGTGAGCGTGGGCTACATGGACCCCGGAAACTGGGCGACGGACCTCCAAGCCGGCGCCCAGTTCAAGTACACCCTGCTCTGGGTGGTCGGGCTATCGAGCCTGATGGCGATATTCCTCCAGGTCATCTCGGCGCGGCTCGGAATCTCAACGGGCAAGGACCTCGCCCAGTGCTGCCGTGACTTTCTGCCGGCGTGGACCCGCTGGCCCAATTACCTGAGCTGCGAGGTTGCGATAGCGGCCTGCGACCTGGCCGAGGTCCTGGGCAGCGCGGTGGCCCTCCATCTCCTGTTTCCGCGGCTTTCCCTCCTCACCGCCGTCATCATCACCTCCTTCGACGTGCTGCTGCTCCTGTCTCTGCAGCGGTTCGGCATGCGCCTCATAGAGGCGGTGATCTTCGTCCTCATAGCCACCATCGGTGTGTGCTATTACATCGAGATCTTCGTCCTGCCGCAGACGCAGCCCAGCTTTCCGGAGATGGCGCACTGGCTCTTCGCCCCCGACCTGCAGTCGTTCATCCGGAGCAAGGACCTGGTCTACATCGCCGTCGGCATCATCGGGGCGACGGTAATGCCCCACAATCTCTACCTGCACTCGGCGCTCGTGCAGTCGCGCCGGATCCAAAGGGACCCCGCTTCGCAAAGGCGCGCGGTGCGCTACAACACGATCGACACCACGGTCGCCCTCTCGGTCGCGTTCTTCGTGAACGCGGCGATCCTCGTCCTGGCCGCGGTGGTCTTCTACGGGCACGACCATGTCGCGCTGCCGTCGGGGCAGGTGGTCGCCTTCACCTCGGATGCGGACTGGATCCAGATCGCCTACGTGACCCTTGCCCCGCTCGTCGGCAAGGCGGCCGCCAGCCTCCTGTTTGCCGTCGCGCTTCTCGCGAGCGGCCAGAGCAGCACGATCACCGGCACCCTTGCGGGACAGGTGGTGATGGAGGGCTTCATGCATTGGCACATTGCGCCGTGGATGAGGAGGCTCGTCACCCGCCTGTGCGCGATCATCCCCGCGATCGTCCTCATCGGGCTGCGCGGCGACAACGGCGTGACCGACCTGCTCACGCTGAGCCAGGTCGTGCTCGCGATTCAGCTCCCGCTGGCGATGGTGCCCCTGCTGGTATTCGCAGGCTCGAGGCGCCGAATGGGGGACGGGCGAATCGGGGCCTTTCTCCTCGTGGCGGGCTGGTCCTCATGCGTCGTCATCACCTTCCTGGACGTCTACGGGCTCCCCGATGCCCTGCATGAGGCGATCGGCGTTTTCACCGGCCACTGACGCAGCGGCACGCCGACGTCGCGAACACCTTGGGGCTCACACCCCACCTTGAACACCCCATGGCGAGTGAGCGGCCGTGGGAGTATCCTCTCGGGCCATGAGAAAATCTATCGCATACATTCTCGCGCCCCTTCCCCTGGTCTGCGGCGCTCTCGTCTTATTGTCCGGTTGTGACTCCGAGCCGGATTCACACTTGGTTTCGTCGCCTCCCCCGTCCGCCACGCCGGTCAGGAGCACCATGGTGACCACGACGACGACGTCGCCCACCGTTGTCGCGAATCCGCAGTATGCCGCTCCGGCATATGTGACGACCACCTCGGCACCGACCGTCAGCACCGTCGTCGTCACGCAGGCGCCGCCGGTTCCCCAGGTCGACACCGTGATCGCGCAACCGTCGCCAAACGATGTCTGGCTCGCCGGATATTGGACATGGCGCGACAGCCAGTACGAGTGGATGGCCGGTCATTGGGAACTGCCGCCGAGCCAAAGCTCCGTCTGGACGGCGCCGCGCTGGGAGCAGGAGGGCAACGCCTACAGGTTCCACGAGGGCTATTGGAACTGACCTGATTGTGATCCGGGCCTGATCGTCGGCGATCGGGCCCGCTCATCTGAGACGGATTCGGGCCTCCGGCCCGATCCGTCTTTTTCATTTGCGCATGCCCGGTGACGCCCCGGCCGTCACCGCCCTGAGGCCGCAACCGCCTTCTCCAGCCTCCTTGAAAGCACCGCGCTGTCGAAAATAGGGGATGAGCACGCGCCGTTCGCGCAGAGGTAGGCGGCGGCCCGGTCCATGTCCGGGAAGATGGACTCGCCCCGCGGGGGCGGGCCCTCCCTCCGGTCCCACCATTCCAGGAGCCTGTACGACGTCGGCGCGCGCTGCGCCGCCGCGAACAGCGCCTTGGCCGCGGGATCATCCTTTCTGCCCACGACCGTGACATGCAGCGGTTCGGTGCGGAACTCCTCTGCCGCGAGCAGGAGTCCCCCGACGTAGACGCCGCGCTCCCCCACGGTTTCCGGAGAAAGCGCCCATCGGAGCGAGGATTCCGCGATCCCGCGATCGGACGGGCGCCCCGACGCCTGACCGAGAATGGTGGCAAATCGGGCCAGGGCCACCGACTCGTCAAACTCCGGCCGGGGCTTCGGGAATGACGCGGCGGTCGTGTCGGCCGTCGCGTAGCCGGGTTCGGACCCCAGGGCGAAATGGGACCCTATGAAATCGGCGGCCCCCTCCGCCCGGGTGAGCCACGCCGCGTCGCCCGTCGACTGGTAAATCGCGAGGAACGCCGATCCCATCGCCAGGCTGTCCCCAAGGAAGGGTCCCGCCGCGTCGGCCTCGTCGTGCCTGAATCCGCCGCCACGGAGCGCCCGGTGGCCGAGCGCCCAGTCGGCCGCCCGCACGGCGTCGGCGAGCGGCGCCGGGTCCCCCGTCGCGCCCGACAGGGCGCACAGCGCCGAGATCGCCCATCCGTTTTCCCTGGCGTAGCGGTGGGTGTCAACCCGCGGGACCCCGCGGGCGCGCCGGGCGCCGTCGTCGAGGGCAAAATATTCCGCGGAGTGCTCTCCGGGCACGAGGTCGGCGTCCTGGCTCGTGTAGAAGGACCCGTCGGGGCCCCTGAGGAAGGCCGACACGAAGCGCCCGATCTCGCCGGCCGCCCCCTGGTATCCCCAGTCCGGCCACAGGTTGGCTGCCATCGAGTAGATGCGCAGGTCGTCGGCCTGAACCGACATGATCTTCTCGAAGTGGGGATGAACCCAGTCGCCCTCCGCGGAGTACTGGTAGACGCCGCCCCACACCGGGTCGAAGATCTGCCGCTGCAGCCTGAGCATGTCGCGCGCGATCGCCTCCGCCTCCCTGTCGCCGCGGGCCGCCGCGCGCAGGCAGTACTCGACGTTGTCCGGTTCCAGGTACTTGTGCTCCACGCCCCAGCCCCCTTGCGCCCGGTCATACCCGGAGACGAGCCTCTGCCTCATCGCCGACTCAAGGGCGTCGTCGGGATGGGCGTCCGCAGGGTAGCGGTGCTCCCCCTCCCGGGTGACGGAAGGCCCCGGTGACGGGTCGTCGATGATGGCCTGGAGCATCGAGGCCATCTCCGGAGGCGTGAGATAGCCGCGGCGCCGGACGATTTCGCTGCCGTCGGCCGCGAACACGATGGTCGCGGGCCAGCCATAGTCCTCGTAGCGGTTCGCGAGGTCCGGGCGCGAGTCCTGGTCGACCTTCACTGCGACGTAGCTCCTCGCCAGGAGGGAGATCACCTTTGGGTCCCTGTAGGTCGTCTCGTCCATGACGTGGCACCAGTGGCACCACACCGCCTCGAGGTCCATGATGACGAACTTGTGCCCGCCCTTCGCCTCCGCAAACGCCGCGTCGGACCAGGGCCGCCACGCGATGGCGTCGGCTGCCGCGGCGCGGTCGGCCGTGAATGCCATTGCGGCGGCGAGGAGGAGGGGTCTCATCCCCTGCATTACGTGCCGGCCCGCCCGGGGGATGCAAGGGCGGGGCGTCAGTGGTAGTCGTGCGAGTCCTGCGCGGGCAGGTCCAGGTCGGGCATCCCGGCGATCTCCTCGGCCATGACGTGGATCACCCCCTGCTCGCTCTGCAGGCGGCCGGTGATGATGAGCGCGGGCTCGAGGTTGATGACGAGCCGGCACTCCTCGAAGAGCCGCGGGCGGACGATCGCGTTCGCAAGCCCCGTCTCGTCCTCCAGCGTGATGAAGCAGAACCCCTTCGCCGTCCCCGGCCGCTGGCGCGTGATGACCGAGCCGCAGATCCGGACCCTCTCCCCCGGCCGCGCGTCCCCGAGCCGCCCCGCGGGCACGACGTCCGGCAGGAGCGGGCGCGCGAGCCTCATCGGGTGCGCCCCGGTCGTCAGCGAGAGGTGCGCGTAGTCGGCCCGCAGCCGCTCGACGAGCGTCATCCGCTCGAGGGGCGAGAGCGCCCCCTCCTCGGGCCCCTCCGCCTGCCGGAACAGGTCGTCCTCCCCGTGGAAGGCCTCGACGCGCCACAGGGCGGACCTGCGGTGGTCCGCCAGGCAGTTGAGCGCCCCGGCGCCCGCCAGGACGCGGCGCTCGGCCGCGCTGAACTGCGTGCGCCTCAGGAAGTCGGCCAGCGACGCAAACGGCTTCTCCCGCCGCGCCGCGAGCATGGACTGCAGGGCCTGGGCGCGCACGCCGCGCACGGTCGCGACCCCCAGCCGCACGGCCGTGTCCGAGTCCACGCGGCATCTCTCGTCGGAGGCCTGGACGCACACCGGCAGGAAGGCGACGCCGTGGCGCCGGCCGTCCTGGACCAGGCTCGCCGGCGTGTAGAACCCCATCGGCTGGCAGTTCAGGAGCGATGCGTAGAACGCGGCCGGCCGGTGCACCTTGAGCCAGGCGCTCGAGTACGCGATCAGCGCGAAGCTGATCGCGTGCGACTCGGGGAACCCGTAGAGCGCGAACGACGCGAGCGACCTGATCAGGTACTCGACCGCGGGCTCGCAGACGCCGTTCGCCCGGAAGGCGACGGTGAGCCTCGCCTTCATCCGGTCGAGCCGCTCCTGGGAGCGCGTGAACCCGATCGCCCGGCGCAGCTCGTCCGCCTCCGCGGCCGAGAAGCCCCCGAGCTCCATCGCGAGGCGCAGGATCTGCTCCTGGAAGAGGACGACCCCGAGCGTGCGCTCGAGGATGGGCCTCGCGCGCTCGTCGGGATACGTGACGGGCTCGAGGCCCGCGCGCCGCTTCAGGTAGGGGTTCACGGCGTCCCCCTGGATCGGGCCCGGCCGGATGATCGCGACCTCGACCGCCAGGTCGTAGAAGTTGACGGGCTTCATCCGGGGGAGCGTCGACATCTGCGCGCGGCTCTCCACCTGGAAGATCCCCACGGTGTCGGCCTCCTGCAGCAGCCGGTACACCGCCGGGTCGTCCTTGGGGATCCGCGCCAGGTCGACCGGCTGGCCCCGCCGGGCGCAGATCTCGACCGCGTCCTGGAGGGCGGCCATCATGCCGAGGCCGAGGAGATCCACCTTGAGGAGCCCCATGTCCTCGATGTCGCTCTTGTCCCACTGCAGGACGGAGCGCCCCGGCATCCGGGCGTTCTCGAGCGGCACGAAGGAATCCAGGCCCTCCGTGCTCATGACCATCCCCCCCGAGTGCTGGCCGAGGTGCCGGGGCAGGCCGCGCACCCGGCGGCAGGTGTCGATCAGCATGGGGAGCCTCGGGTGCGACCCGGAGACGCCCGCCATCCGCAGCTGCTCCCCCATCTCGAGCGTCTGGGGCAGGTCCCCCCCGTGGAAGAGGCTCGAGAAGCGGTCGAGCGCGTCGTCCGGGAACCCGAACACCTTGCCCACCTCGCGGATCGCACTCCTGCCACGGTAGGTGATCACGTTCGCGGTCATCGCCGCGCCCCTGCGGCCGTACCGCCGGTACACCTCCTGGATCAGCTCCTCCCGCCGGTCGCCGCTCGGCAGGTCCAGGTCGATGTCGGGCCAGTCCGTGCGG
>Ga0302326_10004608_pt1 | contig 31835 bp, 46 predicted proteins | sample Palsa_T0_3_FD_202264 | JGI IMG/M metagenome (GOLD analysis project Ga0302326, IMG submission 202264) | Peat permafrost microbial communities from Stordalen Mire near Abisko, Sweden - Palsa_T0_3 | ecosystem: Environmental > Terrestrial > Soil > Palsa > Peat permafrost | place: Sweden: Abisko...
TCAGGGATCCGGGACGTCCCGGGAAAAGCCCTGCCGCGCTCACACCCCGCCGCTATCGTCTAGGGGACTAGGACGCCGCCCTCTCACGGCGGAAACCCGGGTTCGAATCCCGGTAGCGGTATCCACGAAGACCCTGCTAATCACAGGGTTTTCGTCGTAAAAGAGGGCCTGCTCCGCAGTCCTGCTCCGCAGTAGCGCTGATAGGACCGGTCGGAGTTGACCCGTCGACCGAGTGGAGAAAGCCATGACCGAAGCCGACGAGATCGCTCGGCTCAATCGCATCGTCGCCGTTCTTGCGGCTGCGTACTTCGGGAGAGCTATGGGCACTGACCGAGAGTTCAGGCAGTTGAAGGCAACGGCGGACCGGGAGGCTGCTGAGCTATTCGCTCAGGTCAAGCCATCTGCCGCGGACTAGGCGTCAGCGATCCTGTTGGCCGCGCGGGCTAGCTTTCGCTGGAGGCTCTCCAACGAAGCGTTGCCCGCCTTGACGTCTCGGATCTCGCGCGCCAACGCGAGCAGCTCGGGCGCGGCGCCCCACAATCCCGTCAGCAGCTCGGCAGGCGTGGCATCGGCTCCCAGACGCGGCACTTGGGCTGAGGCGCGTCTAGCCACCGCAGTGTCCCGGCGATGGCGCGCTGAGCGCGAGGCGTGAAGGCCGCAAAAGTCGCGACTCACGACAACCTCTTGACAGCGCCACCACTGGCCGCCTGCATCGTCGCTTGGCTCCTCATGCCAGCAGCGCTGCAAGCCCCGTTTTCCGCGATGGCTCCGAGCGCAGGAGGCGCAGACGACGAGTAGGCGATATCCGGCCCAGCCGTCGCCGTAGGGCTCAACGTAGAGCCGGTCCCCGACGTCCGTTGAGACAGCTCGCATTGCAATCTCTGCGTGTTCGGAGTCTGCGAACCACACCCATTGCACTGGAATGATTCTCGGTCCTGACTGCCCGTGCACTCGGCCGTCGTTTCCGCACGCCTCGCAGGTGAACGCCACGCCCGCCCGCGGCAGCCGCACATCTTGGCCGCGGACCCCGACCTGGAGCAAGACGTCGTGGCGATGCTGATCGGCTACGACCTCGCCACGGGCGAGCCCGTCAACGGCACCCTGTAGATCCTCGATGTCCCACGGTCCAAGGACGTAGTTCGGGTCGCCGGACTGAGGGAGGTTCGGCGGGAGGCGGCAACTTTCGCCGAGGTTACGCACCGAACGGCCCCGTTACCCCGACCGATCCCGCCGCGGGTGCTCGCCAGGGGCGGGTGCTTTTCCTAAGGTCGGTTTTGCCCGCATGATTTCCACCTCGCCAAGTTTACGAAACGGCTCGGCAGGCTCCCGAGTGAGGGAGTTTCGCGTCGCGCTCGGTCTTTCGCAGGAGCAGCTCGGCGTCGCCGCCGGCCTTGCGGGACGTACGGTCGCGAACATCGAGCGAGGGCGGGTGCGTCCGCAGCGTGCCACCGCGACTGTGCTAGCCGCGGTCCTCAACTGCGACGTTGGCGATCTCTTCCCTTACGACGAAGTCCCGGCTGGGAGGGCCGGGACTTCGCGAAATCTCGGCAGTACAGGTGCCGACGGTGCTCAAGACTAGCGCCGCGACCCGCGCCGCATATGCCCGTCTTACGTCAATCGGGACGCCCGGCGACCAGCTCGCGCTCGATCCCGGCCCGTGCGCCAGGCACCGCAACCGTGAGCGCCGGGCGACGCGCCACGAGCTCGTCGAGGGCGAGGTCGTGGCCGGCCGAATCGCAAAGCTGCCGAAGTCCGGGGCTCCGTTCGGGAGCTGGATCGTGCTCGAGTCCGAGGGAGGCCCTCTGGCGCTCCCTGCGACCGCTGACCGCGGGTGGACGCTCCTCGAGCGCGCGCTACGCGATCAGGCCGTCGAGCTCGGCGATCGCGTCCGGATCGTGTTCGTCGGCTGGCGCGAGAGCCGCGAGGGTCGCCGATATCGGCTCGTCCAGATCGACGTCCTCGAGCGATCCCGCTCAGAGGTAGCAGCGTGACCGAGATCCTGGAGGCAGCGGTGGCCTACCTGCCGCGCACGGTCCCACTCGCGCCTGGCAGCAAGCGCCCGAGCGTCGGCGAGGGCTGGCCGAACTGGCGCGCAACGTCCGAGAGCGTCGCGACGCACTACGCGGCGCACCCGGACGACGGCGTGGGTATCCGCACGGGTAACGGACTCGTGGGTCTCGACGTCGACCGGCGCAGCGGAGGCTTCGAGAGTCTGGAACGGCTCGAGCGCGAACTCGGCCCACTGCCGCCGACGCCGGAGGTTGTCACTGGCGCCGAGGGACGGCATAGGTACTTCCGGGCGTCGCCGGACATCGCTAGCAGCCTGATCGCGCCGGGCCTGGAACTCAAAGCGGCGGGGAGCCAACTCGTCGCACCGCCGACGCATCACCCGCTCACCGGGCGCGTCTATTGCTGGGATCCGGCGCATCCGCTGATCGAAGACGAGATCGCGCCACTGCCAGACGCGTGGCTCGAGCAGCTCGTCAGCCGCGCGCCAGCCGACAGCGGCGCCGAGCTTGGCGACCTCGCCAAACGCGATCCGCTGCACCGCATTCCGAGCGCCACCTATGTCGAGCGGCTCACCGGGCGATCGGTCAACCGGCAGGGGTACATCGCTTGTCCGCTCCACGGCGGCGGTCGCGAACTCGTGCCGTCGCTCAAGGTCTACCCGGCCGGCGGTTGGAAGTGTTACGGCTGCGATGTCGGCGGCCGGATCTATCAGCTCGCGGGGCTGCTCGGCGGCTACACGCTGCCGCTAACCCGCTCCGACCGGCAGGCGATCCGCGCCGAGCTCGTGCGCGAGTTCGCGGAGGAGTTACTCGCCGCATGAGTGACTTCGCCGAACGGATGCAGGCGCGGCGCGAGTCCGACCAGGCGGCAGAGGCCGCGGAAGTCACGACCGGCGTAGCCCGTAAGCGCAAGTCGATGCTCCCGAGCGACCCGCCGAGTGCTGGCGCGGGCGCATCGGAGCTCGCGGCGTGGGTGACGGTGGCGCTCGGCGTCGGAGACGACCCGGTCATCGGAGGCATCCGCTACGGCAAGCATGAGGACGCGCGCATGGTGCTGACGCTCCGCTCGGAGCAGCGAATCGTCTTCGACCGCCAGGCCGACGCCTTCGACGCTGCCGCGCTGCGCCGCCGAGTCATCATCGCGACCGGCGCCACGATCCCGCACTACCAAAGCGCCGACGTGCAGACGATTGCGACCGTGCTGATGCGGCTCGGCGAGGTCGTGGCTGAGGACGACGATCGCGCGGAGGCCCGGGAGTGGGCCTCGAGCTTCCTGGCCGCCGCGCAACGGAACACGATCGAGGTCGCCAGCTTCGCGACACCTGAGGGGCGCTGGGAAGCCCTAAGCGTCCTCGCGACGTGGAAGGCGCCCGTTGACATGCCGCCGTATGCGCCGGCCGCGGAGCGCGCCGTGATCGTGCGCGAGGCAACCGGCAGGCGACTCGTGCGGACGTCCGACGTCGCCGCGCACGTCCGCGGGCAGACGGGGCGACCGATTACCTGGGGATCGCTGCACAGTCGCATGGTGGAGATCGGCTGGGAGCATCGCGGCGAGGTACAGCAGCGCCAGCCGGGCGGGCACGCCAAGATCAAGGCGCGGACTTACTCAGTGCCGGCCGGTTGGGAGGATCAGTGATCCCGTACCCGCGTGTACCTCTTTGTACCCATGTACCCCGGTGTACTGTCCAATTCGCGCACGCCCGCGCCCGTAGGGGCGCGCACACGCGTAGAGCCGAGGTACACGCGGGTACGCGGGTACAAACGGTGCTTCTCAGGGTCGAGGTATGACCCGCCGCTGCTCATCCTGCCGTAGTTCGTTCCAGGCGGACGGGGCTTGGCAGATGCTCTGCTGGGACTGCTGGCGCCAGCGCCGAGACCACGACCAAGAGGCCGACGCTTACCAGCGAGGCTACGAGGCGGGCGTGCGAGCGCGACGCGACCGCGACTACGCCGAGGGCTTCGACGCCGGCCGCCGGGCCGGGTTGCCTCCGGACGTTGTGGAGGCCGCGCTACGACTCTGCCATCCGGACCGCCATCCGCCCGAACGCTTCGCGCAGGCGAACGCCACGACCGCCCACCTGCTCGAGATTCGCCAGGAGCTGGCGGCATGACCGAGCGGCTCGCACTCGAGGCCGACGAGCTCGACCGGTTGGCCGACGCCATCGCCGAACGCCTATGTCAGCCGCGACCGCTCGCGGTCGACGTCACCGGCGCCTGCCAGATGCTAGGCGTCAGTTGGGACACGTGGGCCGAGCACATCGCGCCAGAGGTCCGGATCGTCCGTAAAGGCCGACGGAAGCTCGTGGCGGTCGCGGAACTCGAGCGCTGGCTTGCTGAGAACAGCGTCGGTGTGCTCGAGCGGGCGGGATCACGAGCAGTGACGAACGGAAGGAACACGCCATGACCGATCCGGCTCGCGCAAGCCGCATCCCGCATTGCCGACTCGGCCGCTATGTCCGTTTCCGACGTGACGACCTCATCGCTTGGACTGATGGCCGGACGGTCGGACCACGACCGCGAACCCAACCGAGAGGAGAGCAGTGACGATGACCACGACCGATAAGGGCCAGGCGCTCACATACGGAGACGTCCTCGGGCTAGCCTCGATTGGCGCGAGGCTGTACGAGCACGAAGACGAAGACGAATACGAGATCGGGCCGAAGTCGATCGCGGAGGCTGAGCGGAGCGTCTGGGCGTGGCTGTTCTCGCGGGTCTGGCCAAAGGCCCCGGAGGAATGGCGCGAGGACGTCCGACGCGCGCTGGCCATGTTCGGCGAAGAGCTAGACCGCGCCATCGCTGACGCCGAGCGCCGCGAGCAGGAATGGCGAACCGACGCTCTACTCGGCATGACATTCGCCGAGGCTAAGGCGACGACGACGCCATGACCGGCACCGAGGCAGCGCAGGCCATCCACGGCGACGTACTCGGGCTAGCGTCGCTCGCCGTACGCCAGTCAGTCGGCGATGACTACGACGGCGACGGCGTCTTCCGACAGGTCGAGCGCAGCGCAGTAACGCGGCTGCTCCGCATCCTCTGGCATGACCTGCCCGAGCGACTGCGAGATGAGATCCGCGAGGAGATCGGATACGGCGAAGCGCTAGACGAAGCCCTCGACGAAGGCGATAACGGACTGTGGGTTAGCCGGACCCTGACCACCTCGATGGATGACGTGCTCGGGCGACTGCTCGGCTACAGCGGTATCCAGCGGATCGACCCAGAGGAGTCGACGGCATGACCGCCGTAGGCATCCCTCATTTCTCATTTGCGAAATCGCGAACGAGCGAAGCGCGCCGCCAGGCCAGCGCCGGGCAGGCGCCGGTTAGGCCCTCCGATCAGATCACACGTGCGCGATCACGGCTGGCAGTGATCGACACGCCTGGCGGTCACCACTCCGCCGGGGAGGGCGGGAAGGGACACGGTCGGGCAATCCCGAGAGTCACCGTAAGGCGTCCTACGGGAGCACTTCCCCGGGATGGCCGGAGGGACGGAACACGAGCGCGCAGCGGCGGAGACGAGCGGAGACGAGGCGAGAGCAAGGGTGGCGCCGGGTTCAAAACCTTGGGACGTATCAGCGCCGACCCGCGCATGGCCGACGGCGCGCGCCAACGCAAAACGGGGGTCCGGTGAAGCCATGACCTCGCGCTTCGATCAACTCGCCGGTCAGATCGTTGGTGCTGTTCGCGCAGGGCAAACGCTCGACGCAGCGGCCGCGCAAGCGGGGATCTCCGTCAACACGGCGCGGACGTGGGCGCGACGTGGCCGCAAGGACCCGGACAGTCGCTGGGGTGAGTTCGCGCGGGCGCTCGACGCCGCCAGGGAGGCGAATAAGGCCGACCCGTCGCTGATGGACTGGGCCGAGTTCGAGCGGCACCTCTCGAAGGCGATCCGCGGCGGCTCGGTGCAGGCAATGCGACTGTTCGCGACCCTCCACCGCGAGGACGATGCCCCTGCCGAGCCGGGCGACGCATTCGAGCGCTTTGACGAGCTGGCGAAGAGGCGAGATCGTGTCGCCTGATCGTCTCGACGACTTCGAGAAGTTCTGTGCCTTGCTGACGCTCGACAGCGGCCACGCGCTGGCGTTGGAGCCCTTTCAGCGCGTGATTCTCGGCGACTACTTCGCTGGCACCCCGGAGACGTTGGCAATCCTGCCGAAGGCGAACGGCAAAACAACGATCTTGGCCAGCCTCGCGTTGTTTCACGTCTGCACGGTCCCGGACGCGGAGGTGGTGATCGTCGCAGCCGCTCGCGATCAAGCGGGCGTCCTGCTCAAGCAGGCCGCGGGGTTCATCCGACGGTCCGATGGCCTCCGAGCGCGGCTCCAGGTCAAGCAACGCGAGGTTGTGCATCGTGCGCTGGGCGGTCGCATACGCGTGATCGCGAGCGACGTCGACACCGCAGACGGCCTGCTCCCCACCTTGGCGCTGGTCGATGAGCTGCACCGCCATCGGAGCCCGGAATTGTACGCGGTACTCAGAGACGGGCTCGGGAAACGCGGCGGGCAGATGTTGACGATCTCGACGGCGGGCTCCGATCGCGAGAGCGTGCTGTGGAAGACCCGGCAGGCGGCGATCGAGCTTGGCGCGGTGCGGGATGCCATGTACCTCCGCGGTGGTGGCGAGGGTGGCTCGCTCGCGTTGCATGAATGGTCCCTGGTCCCCGGCCGTGACGATCCGGACGACCTGCAAGCGGTTCTCGCAGCGAACCCGCTCTCAAGTGTCACTATCGACCAGCTCCGCTCACGCCATGACAGCCCGTCTACGACGAGTTGGGATTGGGAGCGGTTCGCCTGCGGTATCTGGTCGAGCGCCGAAGTGCCGTGGCTCCCGCCGGGCGCCTGGGATGCGTGCCGAGACGACGAGCTGGAGATCCCCGTGGGCGGCCGCGTGTGGCTGGGGGTTGATATCGGGCGTCGCTTCGATGCGAGCGCCGTCGTCGCCGCCGCGTCGGTCGAGGGACGCATCGTCGTTCGTTCGTGGGTACTCGAATCGCCGGGCACTACGGGCGAGCAAACCGACCTGGCGAAGGTCGAGCAGAAGATCCGCGACCTGGCCGGCCACTACGAAGTCCGCGAGGTCGCCTATGACCCCTGGAGCTTCGAGCGGAGCGCGCAGTTACTCGCCGACGAGGGCCTGCCTATGGTCACCTTCCCGCAGACCCACACGCAAATGTGTCCGGCCAGCTCACGCCTGCTCGACGCGATCAAGGCGGGGCGCGTCGCGCATAACGGTGACCCGATTCTCGCGGCGCACGTCGAGGCCGGGGTGATAACCGAGGCCGGGAGCGGCTGGCGTCTGACGAAGCGCAAGAGCCGAGCCCCGATGGACGCACTTATCGCCCTCGCGATGGCACTCACCCGCTGCGAGCTTGGTGCGAAGGCAAGGCGACCGTTGCCGGTCGTTGTCGACTTGGCCGCCATCGCGCGCGGCGAATATGACGACTGGGACAGGACGCCCGCATGACGATTATCGCCCGCCTTCAAGAGCTTGCCCGCGACGGTGTGCCGCTTGATGAAGCGGAGCGCGTGCTACGCGCCGACCAGCGCCGCCGGAAGCCCACACGCGACTCCGGTAAGCGTCACCAGGCGGAGAAACGCCAGCGAGCCGAGGAGTTAGGACTAGCCGAGACGCGCGAGGCCGCACAAGAGGCGCGACTGACGGCGTGGATGGGTTATGACATCGCACCGCCGCCCGATATTGACGACTGAAACTGACACAACGAAAGGTTTACCGTGAGTGCAACTACAACTAGGTCCGCTCGGCCTTCGCCGCGTGTCGCTATCACCCGCGAGGAGCCGATTTATCACCCTGGCCGCCCGTACGGCTTTTTCGCCGACACCTTCCGGAGCAGGTTCCTCAGTGACGAGCAGTCACGCGCCCGGCTCGAACGCCACGCTGACGAGATCCGCGTCGAGGCAAGAGCGCAGCGTACACAGGCGCCGGAGATCCGCTCCGTGGGCGGCGATACCGTGCCGGTCAGCTACGAGCGGCGGAGCTGGCTCGATCTCGGGCAGGGCGGTTACGGTACGCCGCCGCTGTGGCTGATCCAGGACACCGCGGTCGCCCCGCGGCCCGAGCGCTGCCTCGCCGGGTTGATCGACTCCGCGCCCCTGCCGCGGGGCTGCTCAAGCGTGAACGTTCCACGCTTGACGCAGGGCACGAGCGTAGGAGTGATCGCGCCCGCTACCCCGGGCTCGTCAACCGACATTCTCGACGCGGCGACGAGCAGCCGCGTGGTGGAGATCAGCGGGACCGAGGACGTCCCGATTCAGCTGCTGAACCAGAGCCCGACGAGCCCGCTCGCCGCGCACCTAGACCGCGTGCTGATGAAGGATCTCACGAGCGCATACGACGCACAGCTCGAAGGTCAGCTCATCATCGGCGTCGGGGGCACCGGCCCGGGCGCGCAGCTTCTCGGCGTCACCAACGTACCCGGCGCCGGGAGTGTGAGCTACACAAGCGGATCGCCGACCGCGATCGGCGCGTATCCGATCGTCGGGCAGGCGCTTGGGACCGTCTCTGACGCTCGGAAGATCAAGCCCGAGGCCCTGCTCATGCGATTCGGCCGGTGGGTTTGGTTCACGACGTCGGAGGATGAGGAGGGCCGCCCGCTAGGTTGCCCCGACTCGCACCAGCCAGCGCCGATCACCGCGCCCGGCTTGCCCGACCCGATCGGCAGCTTGGTCAACGTCCCCGCGTTCGGTAGTGAGGCAATCGGCACCGGAGCGAACGCCGACGTAATCATCGCTTGCCGCCCGAGCGACCTCCTGCTGTGGGAGAGCGCGCCACGCCTGGACATCTTCGACGAGGTTCTCAGCTCGACGATGGAAGTCCGCGTCCAGCTCCGTTGCTACGCCGCGGCGATCACGGGGCGCTGGCCGAGCGGGATTTGCGTGCTCGGCGGCACCGGACTGGCGGTGCAGACGAATGAGTGAATCGGACGCAATGACCGCGCGGCTCGATCGGATCGAAGCCGAGAACGCTCTGATGAAGGACGCGCTCGCCGAGGTCGGCGACGCGCTCTACCGCCTGACCTCGCCCGGACGCCGCCCTCCCGCCCTCGCGCGGTTCATGGCCGCCGCAAGCACCGAGGTCCGGCCCGACAGGCCACACACGGAAGAGGTACGGACATGCCAGGACTGACACAGCGAGAGGAACTCGCCCTCGTCGCCCGCGTCGCGCTCGCGCTCGCTGACGGAGAAACACCGGAACGGTCAGACGTCGAGGCCCTGCGCGGCTTCGTCGCGTCCGTCGCCAACGGCCAGCATAAGCCGGAGGCGTGGGCGGAGTATTTCGCCCAGAAGAAGCAGGGCTGCTCATGCAAAGTGAAAATCATGGTCGGCAGCCACGGGAGCGTAGGCGTCGAGCACGAGCCCGGATGCTGGCTCCTGACCCCGGAGAGCAAGCGCCTTGACCCGTTCGCGCCGCCCCGGCCATCCCTCGCGAATAGTGAACGCGGGCGGCTCCTCGACCGCCTGACGGGAGCGGGTAGACGATGACCCTGGAGCTGCGCGAGCAGCCGGGCGGAGCGGTCCAACTGGAGGGCATCGCGAGCCGCACAAATGTCTGGTATCCCGTCGGCCCGATCGAGGAACTGATCGAGCCGGGCGCCTTTAGACGCTCGCTTGCGTCAGACCCCGACGTAATGCTGCTGGTCGGTCATGGTGACGGCGGGCTGGGCCTCCCGCTGGCGCGCACCCGCCCGAAGGACAACCCGACCTTGCACCTCAGCGAAACGGCGGACGGGCTCGCGGTGCGCGCCGACCTGGACCCCGAGGACCGCGACAGCGCAGACGTAATCCGCAAGGTGAAGACGGGGCTAGTCGACGCGATGTCGTTTGCGTTCAAGATCAGCAAGAACGGCAAATCTTGGGATGACACCTACAGCCGACGCCGGATCTCGGCCGTGTCACTGGAGGGCGGCGACGTGTCTCTAGTCAGTCGGCCGGCGAATCCCTACACGAGCGCGAGTATCCGAGCGGCCACGCCGGAGGAGCGCCGCCGACAAGCCGAACTGCTCGGAGATAGGCTGATCGGCAGCACGTACACTCTGCGCGCTTCCGGCGACGCCTGCGCCCGCTGCCACGGCGAGGGAACCGTCACCCTCCCGTGCCCGCTCTGCGCCGGAGGCTCCGAGGACGCAGGCGCATCGCGCCAGGTATTCACCCCGAGCCCGCTCGAAGCGGCACTCCGCGAACGCCTGGCGGCGAGCCGCACCGGCACCGCCAGGCAGTCGAGCCCCGTCACCCCGACGAGCACAGAGCTGCTTCGCGCCCGTGTCCGAGCAGCGCAGGAACGAGCGCGGCGGAGCCTGCGATGACCTTGGGCGGCAGCCTCGATCGCCCGAGCGCGGACCCTCCCGGACCGTGGTTCTCCTCCGGTCCGGGAGCCCGCCGCACTCACCTGACCACAAGCGGATTTAGGAGACCCTGCGTGAGCACTAGACGGCACGAGCGAGACCCGGACGCCCCGGTCCCGGACCGCGAAACCTCCAGCGCGGGCATGTTGGCTAGTCGAGTCCGCGAGGTCGGGTGGGCATTTGCGCATCGAGACGAAGATGCCGCCCGGGAGAGTCTCAGAGCGCTAGCCGCAGAGGCAAGCCTCCTCGCTGCGTGCGATCCGCTGTGCCGATCGTCATTCGACAACCGGGTGCGCGTCGCCTCCGAGCGCGATCCGGTTGGGCGCGGAGGCTCGTCGTGACAAGGCTGCCGCGCCCATGCCCAGGCCCCGGCGGCGGCGTCGACTGCGGCGCGCTCGTCACGCCGCCCACCACCCGCTGCCGATCCTGCGAGCGGCGCTACCAGGCCGGCCGGGGATCGGTCAATGAACGCCTCGGCGCCGGCTGGGCGGCGATCAGCCGCAGGGTCATCGCTCGCGACGAGGGCGTGTGCTACTTCTGCGGCCGCGACGGCGCGAACTCCGCGCATCATCTGCTCGCCCGACGCGACGGAGGCGACTCGTCGCTCAGCAATTTGGTTGCTGCTCACGTCGGCTGTCACTCCGGCTGGAACCGCGCGGCGTAGCATGGACCCGTGGCCCGCAAACGCTCGCTCTCCTCGCAGCTATTCCGCGCGGCACGGATCATGGACGACGTCGAGGCCGTCGAGTCAGGGAACCCGAAGCGGATCACCCGCCGGGCCAAGAATGTCCTCGTGGGCCGAGCGCTCGGACGCTCGGGCTTCTGGCGCTCGCTTTGGAAGTAGACCCCGCGGGAGCGTAGACTCGCGGGACAACCAAAGCGCCCCCGCGACCGTTAGAGCGGCCCGGGGGCATGGCCCAGGAGGAATGAACTCCATGAGCAACCAAGACGCTAGCCGCTTCGCCGGCAGCGCGCACTCACCGATCGGAGCGCCGTCGAGTCGACTCACGATCAAGCAGATGCAGGCCCACCTCGACGAGCTGGCGGCCGAAACCGGCGTGCGTCTGGAGACGTGGGACGGCGTGCCCGAAGCCACTGCGCGGCTCGTGACGACGGACCACGGCCTCCCGGCTGTCATCTACAACAAGCCGCTCCGGAACCGTCACCAGTACCTCTCCGGCCTCCATGAGTTCGGGCACTACATCGTCGGAGTCCGCGGCCGTAACCGCGCATACGGCTTGCGCCCGGAGCATCTTGTCGATGAGGTCGCCGCGTGGGTTTGGGCGTTCGATAACTCGCGGGTCGAGATCACGGAAACTCTGAGGGTCAACGTGGCGGACACGCTGTTCACGTACGCCGACGACGCCGGAGCCAATAGCGGGAATGACTACTACGGAATTGACGCCGTGCCCGACGACCTTCGCGCCGAATACGTCGCGGGCCTCGTGCGGCTGGGCGCTATCTCCATCGACCCGGAAGGCGGCGAGTAATGGCCGCCGGGATCGTCACGCGCCACGCGAGGGACTGCCGCTCACGAGACGGCGCCCGCTGTTCCTGTAGTCCGTTCTATGAGGCGTGGGTCTATCTGGCCCGGGATCGCAAGCGGGTCACGAGGAGCTTCCGCGACCTGAAAGAGGCGAAGGGATGGCGCGCGGATGCACTGAGCGCCGCTCACAAGGGACGGCTGCGGCCGCCCGCGCCGAAGACGCTCCGCGAGGCCGCCGACGAGTGGCTCGATCTCGTGGAGTCCGGGCGGCTCGGGAACCGCAAGGGCGAGCCCTACAAGCCCTCGACGCTGCGCGGGTACCGCCGAGACCTAGAGGTGCGGATCCTGCCCGAGCTCGGCCCGATGCGGCTGAGCGACCTACGCCGCGCGGATGTGCAGGCGCTCGCCGACGAGCTCACCGCAAGCGGGGCCTCGGCCTCGAGCGTGCAGAACGCTCTCGACCCGCTCCGCGTGATCTGCGGCCGCGCCCTCCGACGCGACCTGATCGCCATCGACCCGACCGAGGGCCTAGAGCTCCGCCGCCCGCGCGGACGCCGAGACCGGATCGCCTCGCCCGAGGAGGCCAGCGCACTGCTCGAGGCGCTCGAGCCCGACGAGCGGGCACTGTACGCGACGGCGCTGTACGCGGGCCTTCGCCGCGGCGAGCTCCGCGCATTGCAGTGGGCAGAGATCGACCTCGAGGCAAGGGAGATCCACGTCCGACGCGGCTGGGACGACGAAGAGGGCGAGATCACAGGCAAGTCCGAGGCGGCAGAGCGGACGGTCCCGATCATCGACCGTCTAGCGGCCGAGCTCGCGGCGCACAAGCTCCGGAGCCGGCGCCGAGGCGACGAGCTCGTGTTCGGCCGGACGGCCACGGATCCGTTCGTGCCCTCGACGGTCCGCAGCCGCGCTCACCGGGCGTGGAAGGCAGGCGAACTCGCGGAGGTCTGGAAGCAAGCGGACCCGATCGGGCTGCACGAGGCGCGGCACATGTTCGCGTCGCTGATGATCGCCGCGGGCGTGAACGTGAAGGCGCTTTCGGAGTTCATGGGCCACGCGAGTATCTCGATCACGTTCGACATCTATGGCCACCTGATGCCGGGGGGAGTCGCGGAGGCACGCGAGCGGATCGACGCCTATCTTGGCCGTCCGACGAGCGGGCTCCGGAGGGTGAAGTGATCCACGCTGCTCCGCAGTTGCTCCGCAGTGATACACGGATTCGAGCGGATCTAAGCGGATTCGGGCGGAGTGTGGAAGAGGGCGAACCCCCTGCAAACGAGCCAGTTTCTCGGCATTAGCAGGGGATTCGTAAACCCCGTCGCCAGGCTTCGAATCCCGGTAGCGGTACTTCAGAACCCCCGTGGCGCTCTCGTTCGCCCACCGCTCCAGTTCGGCGACCGGGACGAGGCGAAGCTTGCCCCGCCGAATCAGTCGCAGCTCGGGCTGGACGTGCCGCTCGAAGGAGTCCAGGGACATGCCGAGCGAGAGCGCAGCCTCCTGGCGGCTCAACGCAACCCGGGGAACATTCGCCGGCGAGGCACTCATGGGAGAACCTTAGCGCTGATCGCTCCGATAGCGCTAATATTGGCGAAATTGACCTCTGCTGACCTCCACTGTCCTCTGATATCTCGTGGCTGAGCGGGTACCCGACGCAGTGACCGGCTCGCCTGACGATCCTTGGATGACCGTCGCCGAGTTCGCCGAGGCGATGCGGATGCGACCGGTGACGGTGCGGTCGTGGATCACGAAGGGTCAGCTGAAGGCGACGCGGGCTGGGCAACGGAAGTGGCTGGTGCGCCGGTCCGAGCTGACCCGGATGCTGGAGGCCGGCGGTGCGCCCTCCGTCCCCCCGCCGCCCGTGGCCGCTTCGGAGGAGGGCTGGCGCTTCGACGAGACGCCACCACCGGAGTCGGATGACCTCGCGTACGAGCAGTGGGTTGACCGGCGGCGGGAGCGAGTGGCTACTGAGGTTTCGGTGGCTGCCTACGAGTGGGAGATCGCGCTGGAGCAGAGCCGGATGGCGCCACCGGACGCGCGCTTTGCGAGCCGCATCCGTCACGTCGCCGAGGCCGCGTCGGCGCGAGCGATCACGATCAAAGACTGCATCGACGAGCCGGGGTTCGAGTGGAAGCCGATCCCCGGGGCAGCGGGGATGACGCTCTCCTACGAGCTGCGACCGGGCGGCAATCGGCCGGGCCCGAAGGACACCTGGGATCGCTTCGACCGGGTCGTCGCCCGGCTCGGCGCGGCGATGGAGGGATCGTCCGCGAGCACGGTGGCCGGGACGCTGGAGGACCTGTCGAGCGCGATGCGCGACCTGGCGAACAGCCTTGAGAACCCCCCTCTCCGGGCGTCTGGACTCGAGGTCGCGGGCGGCGCGGCTGACCCCTCGGGTGTGTACGGAAGTGTGTAATCGGATTACACACCTGAGGCCGCCTCCGCCCCGCCGCCATTGGGGATCTTGCGCTCCGGCGCGCCAGACTACCCGCCCCCCACGTATGAACCGAGATGGGCGGGGTCCGGGTAGTCTGGCGCATTGTTGCTTGGATCGGACATGCTTCCTGTACTCGGCGTCGGTGAATAGCTCGGCATTCTTCTTGACCATGCCGTTGATGACGACGATCTGTGGCCTGTCGAAGCCGAGAGCCTTCAGCTCGGCGGGCGTGCCGTTCTCGAGGCGACAGAAGAGCCGATAGTGCATGCGGCCCGGGCCGGTGCCACGGATCTCGTAATAGCCGGCCATCGTCCCGTGCATCGCCTCCCACTTCCCACCGCCGCTGAAAGCTGGCGGAGGCGCGGCGCGCACGGCCTCGAGCACTGCCGCGAAGTTGGCGTCGACCTTCGTCGGGCAGGAGTCGAGGAAGTCAGCGGCCGGGATCGTCCCGTTCGCCGCCTGGTAGTACGCGACTCCCCACTGCACAGGCGCGACGATAGCCCGCGGGCCTGATGTCTCCCGTTCCGTCAGGCAGCGGCGGAGGAATTGCGGCGGCCCCGGCGAGTGCGCGGCACGATGACGACGTCGGCGTCCAGAGCGTCTGCCATGGCGACGATCGTCCTCAGCTCCGGGTTCGCCGGCGCCGTGAACAGTCTCCGGACGCTCGCTGGGTTCTTGTCGATCTCGCGGGCAAGCTCCGCCTTTGTCATCCCATGCGCCTGGCGGAGCCCATCGAGCTCGTTGACGATCGCATCGATCGCCTTGATTTCTCTGCTGGCCTTCTCGAACTCAGTCCGAAACTCGGGATCCTGGAGACGGATAGCCAGACGGCGGTCGTGGTAGCTCGTGGCGGGGGAGGTCTCGGCCTTCTTCATGACGCTGGACAGCGTAACACAGGTGGTACGCGAATCGTAACGTCAATGGTACGGACAATGCTGCGGATTTGAGGTCCGGACTGACGATCACCGATAACAGCAGTGTTCTTGTACGTGAGATGAGGCTGAGCGAGATCAAGACCAACGACGAGCTGATCGCCGAGCAGCTCCGCTCCGACCCGGAGTTCCGGGCCGAGTGGGAGCGGACCGCGCTGGCGCGGGCGGTAGCGGTCGTCATCGTCCACTACCGCGCTGAGCACGGGCACTCGCAGCGCGATCTCGCACAGCGCCTCGGCATGAAGCAGCCTCAGGTTGCGCGGCTCGAGCTCGGCGAGATGAACCCCAGCATCGACACCTTGATGCGGATCGCGTCGCGCCTCGGGATCGAGTTCACCATCGACGTCCGACCAGCGAGGTGGCCGGCAAGGAACCTCACGAAGCACGCGCAGACCAACAGCATGGTCGGCTCGTGCCGGACCGACGAGGCGGAGATTCTCGTCGCCGCGCGGTAACTGGCACGCCTCCGCCCTCGAGGTGCCCAATGTCGACGATTCGCGAGGGGCGACTGGAGGGGAGCAGCTCGGCCTTCGTCGAAGATCCAAACGATGCGTCCGCGGCGACCGTCATTGTCTAGAGGTCATGCCGTGGGAGAGACAGGAGCACGACCGACCTGGTCGCCGAGCCGGATCGTCGCCGGCTCCATGCAATGCCTCGCGCCAGCCACTCAACACGCCGCGTAGATGCCTACCGAGCTTGTGACGGCGATCATCGCTGGCGGAAGCGCGATCGGTGGCGGCATGATCGTGGCCGCCTCCAACTACGGGATCAATCGCGCCCAGGCAAACGGTTCCAAGCGAGCCGAGCTACGTCGCACACTCTCCGCGTACCTTGCCCTCCTCAACAGCGTCGATCACCAACTCCGAATCGAGCCCGAGCCAGGGAGATTCATCCGTTTCGTCAACCAACAGATGGCCCGGTTTCCCCAGTTCGACTACACAGTCGGCCAAACCCGTCGGCGGCTCCTTGAGCCCCATCTCGACCCGAGTCGTAGACATGGGGGTGGGGGAGACGTATACGTCGGGTGGCCACGGAGTCGCTGAGAGCGTCGATCCAGCAGTCGACTTCCTGTTCGCCCGTGTACACGACAAGCACGGTGGCTGGCGTGGTCATCGCGAGCACGTCGACCACACGGGGGAAGTCCGCGAGCAGGCGGTGGCGTACGGCTGGAAAGTCGGCTGTCATCGAAAGGCCCGGGATCGTGATCTCGTAGAGCTTTTGCATTGCTACCTCTCAGCCGTCGGCGTGCCGGGTCGTTGGTTGATGGGTTCGCGGGCCGGCCGGCCAGCGGATGGGTTCTGCGTGGGTGCCGCCCCGCGTCCGTGCGCCCGGGAGCGGGCAAGGACCAGGAACAGCGTCAGCAATACGACTGCTACGGCCTCGGAGGCGAGCGTAAGCACGATCACGAACCGGTAGCCGTGTTCCATGAATCCGAACAGGGGCGTGTTCTCGCTGATCACCAGCGCGGCGGCTCCGCTCACCGCGAGGCCTATGCCTGCGAGCGCTGTCAGCTGTTCGAGCGGGTTACCAAGGCGTCCGAGCCTCGATTTGCCGGGTGCGAGGAGGAACAGCCCCAGTGCCGTCCCGCCGATGAAGTTCAGCAGGAACAGTGGGCCGATGGTCGGGATGGCCGAGTAGAACGCGTAGTGGTATTGCTGGTAGTGAATGCCGCCGATCAGCAGCAGCGTGATGCCGGCGAGCGTTCGCGTGGCGGTGAGGGATCGGTTGCGGGTTCGCTCAGCCATGGGTGACCTGCATGCCGTTGGCCAGCAGGACGTACCACAGGGCGCCGAACTGGTTGATGTCCTGACCCGTCGTGTCGCCGGGCGCGCTGTCGCCGGCGTAGTAGTACAGCGGGTGGCCGTTGTAGGTCACCTCGGTGGTGCCGTCAGTGCGCTTGGTCGTGCCGAGCAGCGAGGCCTTTACTCCCGGGCCTGCCTTGGGCGTGCCCGTGACGGTGAGCGGCGGCCATAGGCTCGCGCACGCCCCGTAGCACGTGCTCTTCATCGTCTTGTCGGCTACGAAGTCGTACAGCGTGCGGCCGTTCGGGCCGACGAGGATCTTGCCGAACTTGGAGGGGGCCAGCGTGACCGCCGCCGTGGCGGTGCCAGCTGGTTTGCTCGGGGCGGCTGTCGAGTGACTGCTGCTGCTGCTGCTCGAACCGCCGCAGCCGGCGATCGCCACGGCGGCGGCGACGGGTGCGAAGGCAAGTAGTGCGGGCTTTATCATTGGGAGAGCTCCTATATAGATGTGGAAGATGGACCCTCTACGACTGGTCGTAGTAGAAGGTGTCCACCTCCAATGACGCCGCCGCCGTGGAAACCTTCCCGTCCATCGTGGCTAACCTACGATGCAGCGTAGTAGGCGGGAGCGGTCAGACGTGTTTCTGCGACCGGCATACGGCGAGCCGCAGGGGCTCGCTGCCGATTAGGCCTTCGAAACGACCGATTAGTGGCCACGGCCCGCGCAGTCGCCTTTGCGCATGCTGGTCGACTGGGGTCACGCGAACCTCGCTGACCAAGGCTGCGCCATCGCGCGCCGGCTCGGTCCACTGCGCGAACATGACTCGGACGGTGCCCGGCACGCGCCACTCGCGGAATTCGGACGGTCTGGTGAGAGGGGAGAGCAGTGGATGAGTCGTCCAGATCGTGCCGCACAGACCCGCCAGCAAATAGTGTTCGCCCTCGTCGAGTACGAGGAACGGATCGGTCGTGAACATCTCGCGGTAGGTTTGGTCACGAGTGGCCCCCGGGACGCGCCAGCGGACCAGTCGCCCGAGGAGACCCGATTCACCGATCCGCACGCTCTCCGCGGCCGCCCACAAGATCGCGGGATCAGTGGCCGCCTCGCGTCGATGGTGGGTGCGCACCGCCGGGTCGGGCAGCCGGCGGTCGAGGTCAACGGCGGCGCGTTGCGCGGAGATCATGAAAGTCGCGCCGCGAGCAGGCCGGCGGCCAGTAGCGTGATCGCGAGCGACGTCGCCCGGAGCGCACCGTCGAGTGGTGCCAGCAGGCCGGCGCGGGACAGCTCGAGCGTGGTTCCATCCGTGAGCCGCTGCTCGCCGGTCACCGACGCTGTCCTGCGTCGGAGTAGCCGGGCCGCGGTGCTCAGACGCCGCTGGGCAACGCTGAGGCCAAAACACGCGCCGGCCACGAGTCCACCCGCCGGCGTGAAGCCGGGCGCGTTCACCCAATAGCCGGTCAGTGCTGGGAACGCCCCCAGCCGAGCGCGAACCACGCGTCGCTGTGAAAGCGCCCGCCGAACGACTCAAGGTTGTACGCGAGGCAGATCGCGGCGCCGAACAGGACGAACGGGGCAAGCGTGATCGACACTGTCACGACCCCCGCGACTCCGATCGCGGTTGCGCTCAGGAGCGCGACGCCCCCGGAGAGCGCGAGCGTACGGTTCGAGAGCCCGGTGCGCATGGGCCGACCGTGGAGCTCGTCGAACGCGTGCGCGCCGACGCCCACGGCGAGGAAGAACGCGAGCAGCGCAGCCGCCACTCGGTCGCCGTGGATTCTCGGGGCCGCCGCTGCGCCCAGCGCGACATAGCTCAGATGCCACGCTGTGTACGGCGGATGCAGAAGCGTGATGGGCCTGGGCGTCGTAGCACGGGATGCGCCTTTCACAATTCTTCATGGTCAAACCTCCTGTGGGGAACGACGTGCTGGAGCGCGTCAAACGCCTCTGGGTGCGCTAGTCCGCGTCCGCAGTTACGAGCTCGAGCTCTACGCGGCGTTGAGCTCGTGCGAGGCCGACGAGGCCGGCGCGCCGCTCGTGGGCGCTCAGCTGTCGGTTTGCGGCCGGCCTAGACAGCCAGCCGACGGCGCCGAGGGCAAGCGGCAGCAAGAGCGAGATGCCGCGATATAGGAGCACCGCTGCGGCCGCTGGTGCCACGGGTGCTCCATAGAGGACGAGGGCCCCGACCAGGCCCCCGTCGACGACGCCGAGGCCGGCGGGTATGGGCAGCGCCCCCGCGAGCGAGCCGACGAGGTACCCCATCGCGACGACACCGACCGGGGGAGCGTGGCCGTATGCGTGGAAGGCTGCCCATAGCACGGCGCTATCGAAGGCGTAGTAGGCGAGCGCGCCGGTGAGCTTCCAGTTACCTGTGGTGACTAGTTCGCGGGCTTCGGTGATCCCGTCGCTGAGGTCGCTCACGGGCTTGGCGAGCCTGCGCATGAACCTACCGCGGTGCGGGGGCGATGTCTGTCGTCGCGAGGGCCGGCCCGCGAGCCAGGTGGCGATCAGGAGGCCGCTGGCCAGCGCCGCCGGAAGGAGCGTCAGTGCTATCTGATGGGGATCGCCGGGCAACCCGAGCCATAGCAGCGTGCCCAGCGCTGCGAGCACGATCGCGCCTGGTGCGTTGGTGAGAATCACGAATGTGGCCGTCGAGCGGGTCAACGCTGAGAGCGAGGGCCTCTCAGTACTCGCCGACCACGCGCCCATCGTTGGCCCGATCAGTCCTCCGGCTGGGAGGATCGTGCTCGCAGCGAGCGCCCGCAAGGCGGCCGGGACGCTTCGCCGCCAGCTCACGGGCGCGGCGAATACCAGCTTGAACAGGAATACAAACCCGACTGCGGAGAGCAGCTCCAAGACGCCGGCCGCCGCGATCCACTTGCCACAGCCTTCGACCAGGCGGGCGGGAACGCCGGCGAGATCCGGCAGGACGAGGAACACCACGGCGACCGCGACCGCGATTACCGCAGCCCAAAACGGCCATCGGTACGACCGCCGGTCCGCTGCTGTCTCTGGGTGGGGGCTAGCGCCGGGCATCGGGTCAGACCGCTACGGGCGTGAGCCGGCCGTCTCGAGCTCGCCTGAGGCGGCTGCCGACCGGCGGCGCTTAGCCCACTTGGGCACAGCCGCCGAGAGGCTGAACCCGACTGCGTGCGAAGCGACGCAGTTGAGCAGGATGCCGGTGACCCCGTCGCTCAGCCAAGCCGAGTGGTTGGTCGCGTAGCCGAGCAGCCATGGGCTCAACGCGAGCCAGACGCCGGCCACGAGCACCACGAACGCGGCGGGGCGGAGAACGAGGATCAGCAGCGTCAGGGGTCCGAACGCGAAGAAGAAGAAGACGTGGCTGGCGACGGCGGAGGGACTGCTGGAGTAGCCCCAGATCCAGGGAGCCAAGGCGACCCAGAGCAGCAGCGATCCGGCTGCGAGGTTCAGTTTTCGTTGTTCGAGGTGTGTTTGTAACTGTTTCATTGGGCAATCTCCGGTGTTGGGCGTCCAAACAGGACGTAGAGCAGGTAGAAGGCGGGGAGCACGGCGAGCAGGACGACGCCGCCCGCGATCGCGAACGCGGTCAGCGCAGCGTGGGTGGCGGCCGCGGCGTGAATCGTCAGGCGGGTCCCGACGAGGTGCGGTGCCTGCGCGATCAGCCAGCCCCACACGATCGCGCCGGCCACGAGCATCGTGGAGGCGCGAGCGAGCAGGTAGCGCCGGCGCGCGAACGCATACAGGGAGGCCAACATCGCCAGCAGCCAGATCACGAGCAATGGCAGCGCGGCGGTGCTCAGCCGGTGCCACAGGGCCGGGGCCTTCCAGGCGCCGGCGAGCAGCGCGAGCAGGCCGAGCGCGAGCACCACGGTCCCGGTCTGCAGGCCGCGACGGCGGAAGCGCTCGGCGGACTCCGACTGTCCTGTGCGCGAGAGCCTCCAGGTCATGAAGCTCGCCGCAAGTTGGGCGCACAGTGCGACCGCCAGCAGCCCGACGAGGCTCGCGAACAACCCCGTCCAGGGGACCGACAACGGGGTGGCCGAGACCCGGCGGCTACTCGAGACCTGCGCGAGCGCCCCGGCCGAGGCTCCAAACAGCAGCGGCGCAACGACGCTCGCGCCTCCGAACGCGGCGCTCAGCAGCGTCTGGCTCCGCGCTTGCCCACCGGGCTCTGCACGCAGGCCAAAGGCGACCCCACGCACGACGATCGCCATCACGGCGAGTGTGAGCGGCGCGAGCATGACGACTCCGAGCGCGGCAAATGCCGTCGGGAAGGCTGAAAACGTGATCGTGATCGAGAAGATCAGCCAGACGTGGTTCGCCTCCCACAGCGGTCCGATCGTGTGCGCAAGCGCGATCCGCTGCTCGGGGCTCTCGCGAGCTGACAGGTCGAGGATCCCGGCCCCGAAATCGGCACCGGCAAAGATCGCGTAAACGGTCAAGGAGAGGCCGAGGACGATCGCGATCAGGGCCGGCAGGCTCATCTCAGGCCACTCTGAGTGTCGGCGTTGCGAGCAGCTGTGGGGTGCCGGTCGAGACCCGCCGGACAGCCCAGACCGTCAGCGCACTGAGAACGATGTAGAGCAGCGTGAACCCGGTGAACGTTGCGCTCAGCCCCGGAGCAGTCGTGATCGCGCTCGAGGTTCGAAACACGCCGTAAACGACCCATGGTTGACGTCCGAACTCCGTCACGAGCCAGCCGAGCTCGTTGGCCAGAAAGGCCGCCGGCCCCGCGCCGGCCAGCGCCAGCAGCGTGAACCGGTCCTCTGGGCCCGGGCCGTTGCGACGTCGGCGCAGCCAGTACCACAGGCCAAGCGCGATCAGGCCGGTGCCGATGCCGACCATCCCGATGAACGCCAGCCGCGTCGCCCACGCCAGCGGCGTACGATCGGCCTTGGGGAAGGTGTCAAGCCCGCGCACGGGCGCGTTCGGCTTGTCGTAGGCCAGGACGCTGAGCAGGTTCGGGATCTTTATGTTCAGGAAGGTGGTGGCGTGTCCGGGTAGCTCGATCCCGCCGAGGTTCAGACCCGCACCGCTCTCGGTATGAGTCACGCCCTCGATCGCCGCGAGCGTTGCCGGCTGGTGCTGGGCCACGGTACGACCGAGCAGATCCCCGACCGCAAGCTGCATCGGGGCGAGGATCGCAGCCGCCGCGAGGGCAACGGTGATCGCCTTGCGGTGATAGGAGTCGCGGCGACCGCGCAACATCCCGACCGCGTAAACGGCGGCGACGCCAAACGTCGTGGCGAGGTAGGCACCGAGCACCATATGCGCGGTCTCGGTCGCCCACGCGGGGTTGAACATCGCCGCCAGCACATTCACGTGCGTCACGTGGCCGTGCACGATCTTGAAGCCGCGCGGCACGTTCATCCAGGCGTTGGCCGTGACGATGAAGAACGCCGACGCCGCCGAGGCGATCGCGATCGGGATCCCCGACAGCCAATGCGTGCGGGGGCTGAGTCGATCCCACCCGTACAGGTAGATGCCGACGAAGATCGCCTCGATGAAGAACGCGGCGCCCTCGAGTGAGAACGGCAGTCCGATGATGCCGCCCGCGAAGGCCATGAACCGCGGCCACAGCAGTCCCAGCTCGAAGCTGATGATCGTGCCCGACGCCGCCCCGACCGCGAACAGGATCGCGAACACCTTCGACCAGCGCCGCGCCAGCGCCCGCCACACTGGGTCGCCCGTCCGCAGATGCATTCCCTCAGCGGCCAGCATCATCGGCGGCAATCCAACTCCGAGCACAGCGAAGAACAGGTGAAAGCTCAGCGACGTGCCCATCTGGGCGCGACCAGCCGTCAGATGGCTGGTCGCGCCGAAGGGAAGCGAACCAAGGGCGGAGATCATGGCCGCGGCGCGGGTGAGCTATCAGGGCCAGTGGGACTCATCACAGTATCTACTATGCAGCGTAGCAGATACTGGAGCTGACTACTACAAAAGATAGTAGGACGTTTGCGGACCTGTCGTAGGACGCGTCTGTGGGCCCGGGGCGGGCCCGGAGTTGAGCTAGGTCAGCTCTTGCGCCCGAGGCGCTGCAACGCGCGGCGCCGCGCCGGGTCAAGACCGGCCATCTGCTGCGCGAAGTTGCTCAACGCGACATCGCCGTACTGCGCTACGAGGCCCTCGACCTCAGCGCGTGCTCGGAGCGCCATGTACTCGTCGCGGGTCTGACTGGGAGCGTAGAAGTCGGTCTTGCCCTCGCGGCGGCGGACGAGCACGCCCTTCTTATGCAGCCGCGCCATGATCGTCATGTACGTCGTGTACGCGCGCTTCTGCTTCGTGCGCTTATTGAGTGCGTCCATGACAGCTCGTACCGGAGCCTCACCTGAGCTCCAGAGCTCTTCCATTACCTCCGCCTCCAGCGGGTGCAGCGGCGGCGGAGCGGCGGGCGGTGCCGTCTTGGCTCTGCGTGGCGCCATCTACGACTCAGTGTAGCAGTCGAACGGCGGAAAGGGAACATAGCCTGCTCTCCGCCCGCTCGTCGGTAAGTACTACTCTATGTCGTAGAACTGCCCTAGCTTCCGAGAACCGAGGTCGGACCCCGTTGACGGTGATCAAGCAGACTTGTGCTCGCTGGTGGCGCCGACTGGTGGTGCGGCTATTGCACCGGTGCCGTCGCGCGGCGCCGGTGACGCCGGCTGAGCTGCTCACGCGCGAATGCTTCGGCGCGGTCGACGAAGTCCAGAAGCTCGAATTGAAGAGCATTACGGGCGAATGCCGCGGCGACTAGTCTACGATTCCACGTAGGAGATGGCCATCTCGACCTCCACCCAGCAGCGGATCAGCCGGTCGGCCGCCATCGGCACCGGTTCCGGCGTTGGTCACGACCCGGCCGCGAGCGCTCCAGCTCCCGCCGCCACCGCCGCCGCCCGAGTCTCTCTCGCCGGCCTCGCGCTCGGAGGGCTTGGCCTGGCCTCGGCGATCATCGTCCTCTCGCGGCTGTTCTTAACGTGGCGAGTCTCCTCACACGCCGCCAACCGCGTTTCGATTTTCGGCCTGAAGCTCAGCTACCCGGCCGCGAACCTCGACGCGATCGTGGTAATGATCCTCGCGGCGCTTGGCGCGGTCGTGACCGCCCGGGCCGTATACGGCGGGCTGCGGGAGCTTCGGGCCTCCCGGCGCTTGCAACGCTACCTCGCCGGCCAAGCCTTAGTGCCGCTCCACGGCGCGCTGGTGATCGACGACGCTCAGCCCCGGGCGTTCTGTGCAGGCTTCGTGTGCCCGCGCGTGTATCTGTCGACCGGCGCGGTCGACATTCTCGATGACGATGCGCTGCGGGCGGTTCTTGCGCACGAAGCTCACCACGCCCACCGCCACGACCCGCTCCGGCTCGCCGCTGGTCGGGTTCTCGCTAGCGCGTTGTTCTTCGTCCCCGCCCTCGGCGATCTCGTCGAACGTCAGCAGGCGCTGGCCGAGCTGAGCGCCGACGAGAGCGCATTGCGCGCGGCGCCGGACAATCGATCGGCGCTCGCCCGCGCGATGCTCAGCTTTTCCGAGGCGCCAGATTCGGCCGGCTCGACGGGTATCGATCCGGCACGTGTCGACTACCTGCTCGGCGAACCGCCGAGCTGGCGGTTTCCTGCCCTGCTTTGCATGGCGGCCGCCTCGGTGATCATCTTGCTGGCCGCCATCGGCCTGCTCGCCGCACGGCTGGCCAGCGGTTCCGCCACGCTCGCGCTTCCGTTCATCTCGCACCAGCCCTGCATCGTTGTCCTCGCGACGATTCCGGCTGTCCTCGGAAGCCTCGCGATGCTGCTACGGCGCCGGCTCGGCCGCAGCTGAGCCATTCACGGCTCGGAGGTCGCTCGAACCGTCAGGCTGGCGCGAGGGCAGATGCGCGAGCGCGGTCTGCCCGCAGCACGCGGCAGCTGCTGACGATCGTCAGATAGCCGGCGCTTCCGACTCCCAGCAGACACAGCCCTTCGCTGATACGGCGCAGTACCGTGTCGGTCATCGTGATCCTTTCAGCAGGGCGTCGAACGCAGCCGCGAACGGCGCTGAGGTCAGGGTGGTGGGCTGGAATAGGTGTAGTAGACCGCCGGCCTCGCCGATCAGGAACGACGGCGTTGAGTCGATGCCGTGCGCATTAGCGACATCGGTCGCCTGCTCGAGCGCGGCTTCGCCAGCTTGTAAATCTTCCCGTCCGGGCTCGTTGCGTACACATACTTGCGGTCCGCATCGGCGGTCGGGGTCGCAGTGGTGAACTGCGCGCTCCCGACGTAGGAGCCGATGTCTGACGGCGTGAACTCCCACAGGCTCCGGCCGGTGGCAGCGTCGATGGCGAGGGTGTGACCGTAGCTCGTGGTGAGCACCAGCACATCCCGTACGCGGCCGTCGATCCGAATCCCGTGCAACTCGATCGCGGAGCTGTCAGCGGTGCCAGGGAGCTTCGCCGTGCGCACCTGGAGCTGGCTCAGGTCGCCCGCGGTGACCCCCGTGTTGGCCGGCCCGACCCCGGCCCGCTGAGCGGTGAAGTTGAACTGAGGCCAGTCACCGGTGGGGATCGACACCGCGGCCCGGTCCGCGACCGACGCCGCGGCCCGGCGGGAGGCCGATCCGGTCGCGGTCGCAGTCCCGCCGCCGCTGGAGATGGTGATCGCAATCACGACTGCGACGATGGCCACCGTGACAGCGCCGGCGAGCGTCCTCCGTCGTCGCGTCGAATGGCCGTGGCGAGCTGGTTGCTCAGTTATCTGCTCATGCATGAAGTCTACGACATCGCGTAGTAGCATGTACCACCAGGCGTCGTAGATGGGACGACAAACGCCAGTGGAACGGGAGGCGCGGGTGTCCGTGCGCGTGCGGCCCAGCTTGAGAAGCGCTACGGATCCTTCCTCGCCGCGTCCAACGCCGCGATGATGTCCTTGATCAGGATCATTAGGTGCAGAGGGTCGGTTGGCGAGCGCTCGAGCCCGTACCGCAGATAGAACGCACGAGCCTGCTGGTCGATGGCGTGGACCACCATCGCCCGCACGCCAACAGTTCCTGGCGCAGAGAGGGTACGCGTCATCGCGTCGCGCAGCAGCCATTCCCCGAGGCCGCGCCGAACTACTGAAAGGTCGATCGCCAACCGAGCGAGCAGCACGACCGAGATCGGGTACTGCGGCATCCCTTTGATAGCCCTCGCGGTCGCCGCCTCGCGTTCGAGGGCGGCAGCGGTGAGCGCGTGATAGCCGACGACGCGCTCCTGCTGCGCATCGACGATCACGTAGGTGCGTGCTGAGCCGACTCCGGCAGCCCGGCGCGCGTACCTCTCGAGCCACACGTTCAAGGACGTCCGGCCGCAGTCGAAGCCAGCAAGAACGTGGCCCGGGCCGAGCGGCTCGGGATCATCGCCGAACCTCGTCACTGCTCCGGGCGCGGGCGGCGGAAAAGCTCGACCAGCTCCGGGATCTTCCGCGGCGGACGATCGAGCGCAGCCGTGAACCTCCGCCACTGCGCCGGCGAGAGGACGAACCGGGTTCGGTCCGCGAGCAGTCGCTCGGCCCGCTCCCGCCCGCTCTCCACCAGAAACTCCGACAGCGACTCGTTCGCGGCCGCTGCAGCGGCGCGGAACAGCTCGATATGTCGACCGGGATTGCAGGTCCCAAGGTCGCGAGAGGGAGCGTGCCGAGGCTGTCACACCGAAGGCAATGAGTACCGACGCGGCGCTCGCTGGCGGACCGGCTCGTAGTAGCTGGGAAGCCACTGCTCGCTGGGGTGGTGGTGGAGCGAAGGAGCCGGCTCACCAGGAATGTCCATGTCGTTCAACCGGCGTTTTGCCGGGAGGAAACGAAGATGAGCAAGCCAAGGCCCAACGACAAGTCGCTTCGCCCAGTGGCAGTGGATCCGCTCGTACTGACGGGCTGGTGAGGAGAGCCCGGTGACGGGAGACTGTCACGCCGGGATCCGAGGGAGCCGGGAGCTGCGACGCTCCCGGCCACCCGACGAGCTGGTCTGTTTCGTTTCTGAGCGGCAGAAGATCTTGTTACGTGTCCACCGAGCTCGGCGGTCGATCTTTCGTTGGCATACGGTAGATCAGCACGTTTTGCCAGCAAAACAGCACATCTATTTTTGCTTCTATGCGGTAGATTGTTCTGTCGATGTCGACCGCGTCTCGACCCTTCAGCGCCAACTATCGGCGCTACACGCCCCAGGCCACCGATCTCCTGATGAGGATCTCGGCTGCGCTCGGCACGATTGGAGGAGCGCGCATTCTGCCGGCGGTCGCTGACCAGCTCCGAGCCTCGGCGAAGGCCGGGACGGTGCACTACTCGAATCTGATCGAGGGCAACCAGTTGCCGTTCGTTGAGGCCGAGCGCGCCGCGCGCGGGGAACTCGCCCCGGACACACGAGCGAAGATCGAGCTCGTCAACTACGTGGCGGCGCTGGATCTGATTGACGAGCGTCTGGCGGACGATGCGTTGGACATCACGCCGGCGTTCCTCAAGGAACTCCACGGCACCGCAATGCGGGGACTCGGCAGAGCCGACGATCCACACTTCAAGCCACATCACGAGGGCAGCTGGCGTGACGGGGTGGCCGTCGTCGTTGACCGCATGACCAACCAGATCATGCACGAGGGCCCGCCTGCAGACGAGGTCCCAGGTCTGATCGAGGCGATGTTCGATTGGCTCCAGCGGAAGCTTGCCTCGGGCGAAGAGCCCCCATTCGTGCTTGCCGGCGTGATCCATTACGGAATCACGGATATCCACCCGTTCGCCGACGGGAACGGCCGCGCGGCGAGGCTGATCCAGACCGCGCTGCTGATGGCCCGAGACGTCCTCCCGGGACGAATGTTCTCGTTCGAGCGCTACTACGCCGAGGACCGGGGGGCGTACTACGAGGCGCTGCGATCGGTGCGTCGCAACACGTACAACATGGAGCACTGGCTGGAGTACTTCTTTCGAGGCCTCGTCGAGGAGTATGAGCGCGTCGCATCGACGGTCGCTGACCTGAGCTCGCTGGCAGCTGCTGGTGGGCGGGAGCCCCTGCGCCTGACCGCCGGGCAGGAGCGTGCGCTCGCGGCGCTGCGGATCGCCGGCCTGCGCGAGTTCACCCGCCGGGGCTATGAGGAGGCCGCTGGTGTTGCCAGGACCGCCGCGACGGCAGAGATAGCCAAGCTGGTCCAGCACGGCGTTCTCGTTCCGCGGGGCGCCGGTTCAGCGACGCGCTACGCGTTCGCGGCGTCGCTGGATAGCCGACCGGGGGAGTCGAACAGAGGCCGCCCGCCGCTATGGAGCGACGAACGCGTCGAGCGCGGACTCCGGGCATTCCTTGCTGGCCGTTCGACGTGGCCGACACCTGCCGAGTTCAAAGATGCTGGCGCGGGTGCCCTGTACGCGGCCGCGAGCCGCCGGGGAACCATCTCGCGGTGGCGGCGCATGTTCGGCCTCTAGCCTCGACCAGATCCATGCCGACGCAGCGGGCGGGCAGGCGCGCCGTGATCCGGCCCCATGGATAGCGCGACTTCACCCGCCCAGGAGCAGAAGCGGCTGGAGCGAATCTGCACCGTGCTCGTCGAGGCGTTCGAGGCGCACCCCGAAACGCGGGATGCGGATCTCGGTGCAATCAGCCTGGATAACCAGCGAGACGTCGTTCTTCACGACTACGACGACCCCGGCCAGCTGTGGACGGCCACACGCTTGGCGGCGCACTATGCCGTCGGCGTTCGCTTCATCTACACGCACGCCGACGAGCTCGGGGCGATCCGCCTCGGGGCTGGACCACGACCGCGCCTGAGATTCGACCCGGCGGTCGTGCGCGAGCGGTGGGCGAGCGTGAACGCGCTACCGCCCGTCCCTCAGCAGCGGCGCCAGCGGCGGCGCCATCCGACCGTGAAGCTACATCTTGTGCGGGCTGACGAGCTGCTGGATTACGATCGCGAAGACTGATGCGGATTCTGCGCCGACGGTGCGAGTTCGGCGCTTGACACTGAGCTCGGGGCGTCCGTGCCAGAGCTCCTGCGCCACTGAGGCGAGGAGGGGGTGCGGGAGCGATCCTTTGGGAGCCCTGCTCAGCGCGGGTAGGAGGTCCAGCCGGTGCGTTCGCACTTACCCGGCGACCTCGACGAAAACGCCAATCGAGCGGGGTAGCGTGACACGGTGTGACGGGCAAGGCGTCGAACGCTGGAACCGATCGGGTTCTCGAGCGTCGCCGGGCAGTCGCCTTGGCGCGCCATTACCGCGAGTTCGAGGGCCTCTCGATCAAGCAGATCGCGGACCGTCCGGGGCGATCGCCGGCGACCATCAAGGCGTACTTCTACGACCCGACCGATGCTAACAAAGCGCTCAGCCAGGAACGGGTGGCCAAGGCGGGAGGTCGCGAATTCTCGAGTCACCTGCCGGCCGCGGCGGCACGAGGGGAGATCCAGCCCCGCCGGACCCTTCTTTGCGCTCGACTGGGCTGTCCAGCACATTTGTTAGGCCTGGGGTTCTGATGCTCGACCGGGTCGCGGAACGGCGCCGGGCGGCGCAACTCGCCCGCCACTATCGCGACCAGGAGGGTCTGTCGATCGCAGAGATCGCTCGTCGGCTGGGGCGCGCAGAGGCAACCATCAAGACGTATATTGCAAACGCTGCCATCCCGGCGCGATTGCGCGCGAATGGACACGGGAACGGGTTCGCGAGGCGATGCGCGCATGGCGAGCGCGCTACGGCGCTGCGCCGTCCTCCTACGACTGGTCGCGCACCCACGCGACCTCATCGGGCTTTCCCGTGTGGGCGGGGGCGGCCACGCGGTCGCCGTCGGCGGCGCCGCCCCAAAGACCGAATAGCGCAGGTCGCGCCCGTTCGATCGAGCCCGGTGCTAGCACGGAGCCGGTGCGGGCCGGCAAGCACCGCATGCGCACCCTTGGCGACGGGGAGGGCCAACGCGCGGAGAGGCGGGGGTCTTGCTTTGCCGACATCGCTTGACTCGTCGCACGGAGTACCTTGTCGGCGGCGCGGCGTGTGCCGCGAGGGAAGCGCTCTGCGTGCCATCGCCGATGAGTTCGGTGCGGGGGTCTGGTCTAATCGAAAGATGGTCAACCGGACGCGAAGGGAATCGATGGCGTTCAGCGTGAGGAACCTCAAAGATTTGACGGATATCGGGTCTAACTTCGACGGCCCACCGGACCTGGAATTTCGCCACGCAAGCGCGGCGCTCGGCCTCGAGCAGTCCGGCCTGAGCTACCAGCGCGTCCCGCCCGACTACCGCTTCCCGTTTGGCCACACGCATAAGACCCAGGAGGAGGTGTACGTGGTCCTGCGTGGGAGCGGGCGGATGAAGCTCGACGATGAGGTCGTCGAGCTCAAGGAGTGGGACGTGGTGCGTGTCTCACCCGGTACGTGGCGAGGCTACGAGGCCGGGGCGGAGGGCCTCGAGATCCTCGTCTTCGGTGCGCCCAGTCTTGGCGAGCATGTGCGCGAGGACGTGCAGGGTCAGCGCAACTGGTGGGCTGACTAGCTCCCGGGCGGAACTCTTGTCGTGGCGGTCGTAGCTCGCCGTCTAGGACATGCGAGACCGGCGTCGTCCGACGAGTGGTTAGCTGTGTTCAGCGTGTGCCGGCGCGGCGAGTTCATCCGTTCGCATGTCCCACCAGTCGGGTGGTACGACGCGCAGCGCAATCGCCCAGGTTTCATCTTCGAGGCGAATCGCGATGCGAGTCATCGATAAGAGGTTGTCGACGAACCAGTCGTCGCGGTGGCTGCCTCCGGGGGACCGAAACCGGCTCCCCCTTCGTGTGCCATAGGTCAGGAAGTACCACAGCCCGTGGATACGTCCGATCATTTCGACGTGACGATCGAAAAGCTCAGAGAAACTGGTGGAGCCGGTCATGACGGCTCCCCATCGACTGATGAGCTCGCGGGATGTGGCGAGGGTTTGCTCTAGCGATTTCTGCAACTCATCCCGCCGGACCGGATCGGTCAGCATCGCGTCAATCTTGCGCTTCATCGCCGGCGCCCGTGCCGGCGAATGGAGAACCTCGATGACTCGAGAGGGGTCAGCTACAGCATCGCTGCCGCTATTTCCTTCTGCGATGACGACAAGCAGCACACCCCACGCTCCGTGAGCCGCCTCGGCCAGCTCCAGGAGCGCGTATTGGGCGAGCAACCGCCATCTGCGTTCAGACCGCCGGTTGAGGACGACCTCGATCACCGTGACTGACACCAAGACGACGGTAAGAGACGCGAGGATCGCCGTCGTCACAGGATGGCCTAGCCAGAACTGACTTGCGTAGAAGTCTGAGGAGACCAATACAGCTATCAATGCAACCGCGCCGAAGGCGGCAACAGGCGTGCGTCGTGGTGCCTTCGGCGGCTCGTTACGGCCGCGCTCACCACTCCTACTGTTCAAGGATCCCCCGAATCACAATGGAGCGGTCGTCGGCGGTGCGGGTCACGTTGTCCGGCCCAGACGTCCTGGGGCCGAGGGCGAGCTGCAGGCTTGCGTCTCCCATCATGCCGCGGGGAGATAGGCCGAGCTTTGTGCGGCGGTGCTGGCGCCACATCACGAAGTACGGGCCGGCGATTGCCAAGATGATTCCGGTCGCGCCGTAGGCGGCGAGTCCGTAGATGCCGCGCGCGACATGCGGGCCGGCCCCGTACAACACGTGGCGCATGAGCGGTACGTCGTAGCTGCTGAGCACGATGTGATTGAACCAGCGGAAGATCCCTGGCACGAAGGTGACGGGGTAGGTGCCGCCGCCCGAGGGGACGTTGATGAAGACGAACAGGACCAGCGCTGGGACGATCAGGAACCGACCGAAGTAGTAGCCCAGCGCATCGGTGACCAGGCCGGCCACGAGCACGGTCGCATACGTGATTGCCCATACCTCGAAGAAGTGGCCCGTGAAGGCCCCCAGGATCGGACCTGAGATGACGGTCACCAGCAGTGAAAGCAGCGCCCCCATCGCAGCCACGACCGACCAG
>Ga0302326_10004609_pt1 | contig 31833 bp, 30 predicted proteins | sample Palsa_T0_3_FD_202264 | JGI IMG/M metagenome (GOLD analysis project Ga0302326, IMG submission 202264) | Peat permafrost microbial communities from Stordalen Mire near Abisko, Sweden - Palsa_T0_3 | ecosystem: Environmental > Terrestrial > Soil > Palsa > Peat permafrost | place: Sweden: Abisko...
GAAAAGGTGCCCCCGATCTTCACGCGTTGGCCCTTGAACTGCTCTATCATTTTGCTGAACCAAGCGCCCAGGTCTTGATCCTTGCGGCGGCCTTGCTCAATCATCGTCCGGCGCTGTTCGAGCAGCGCGGGATCCAGGCCGAGCCGTCCGATCTCCCCCTTGTCCTCAGCAGACTGCATGCGCCCCGAGAGTGCCATGAGGTCCGCCGGAATATGGGTGTCGTAGAGCGTGTGATAGTGCTGCGGGCCTCCCGCCATCTCGACGTTGAACAGGCTCATCATCTTGAGCATGGTCTGATAGCCGCCGCGATAGCCCGGAAAGAAAGTCGGCAGCTTCGTGGTGTGCGGGTTGACGCCGCTGCAAGCATGATTGACGTTGAAGTAGTGCGCACGCCACGGCCCGAACTCATCGAGTGAACGCGGCACGAAACTGAGCTTGCCGGTCGTGCCACTCGAATAGGTAACCAGCATTCCAAAGGCCTCGAGCCTGGCCAGCCACTCCTCGATGGTCGTGATGCCGGAGAGATCGACCCGCGTAAGGTCGTGGGCGGTGAGCTTGTTGAGCCAACTGGTGAGTCTCGGAAAATCCCGGTTCTCGATGATCTGGATCGGATAGTTTTTTAGTACTCTATGGTCGAAGCAGACCGGAAGCACATCCTCGAGCTTGTCGATACGCTCGACGCCTTGGCGATCGGCCAGCTTTTTCAGTGCCGGGATGCGATCTCGCATGCGCGCAAAATTGAGCTGCACCGCCTCGAGTTGCAATTTTTCGCGCTGCTCGCGCGGAATCGCATAGAGGTCCTGGTAACGGTGATAGGTCCAAGCACCCGGGTTGTCGGGTAACAGCGAGATTGCCATCGACGCCCCCTCTCATCAGCATAGGAGCGATCAAGAATAATCCACCCAGTGCCGACGAGGACCCTCAATGTATGCTGGGTGCTGCAGGCAAATCACAGGGCGCGAAATACCTCGTTATATAACTTTATATTTCAATAAGTTATAGATATATTGTAATTTATAATTTAAATACCTGTCCGGTTAGGCTCCGTTGAAACTTCGTGCGGGGCGCGCCAGCCCGGAAGCGCTATCGCGCCACCAAATCAGGGGTGCAATTTGACGGCAACGATCGCCATGATGCAAAGCAACGCGATGGCGAACCACGCATATTCGCGCGCCGCCCGCGTGAAGTTTGCTTCCTGCAACTTAGGCTCTGCCTCGTCCACAAATTCCTGCCTTACGCTTAGGTGCGAAATAGCCTAGCGCGACACCCATCGGCTCGCTACGGTCCAGTGGTCATCAGAACATGACGATCCTGCATAAGCATCACCGCGTGCCGGTTCCAGGAGACGGCACAACTCTGTGAATAGCGGCGACTATTTAGTATCATCGTCGTCCGACATTGGGGAGATAGCCGGCTTGCCAAACAAGACTGCTCGGCAGCGAACGAAACGTCTACCGGCCCGGCGGCCCCGGCGCTCATCGGAAGAAATCATCGATCTACTCATCGAGGCGGCTTGCAATGAATTCGAGCGCAATGGTTACGAGAAGGCTAAAACGGCTGCCATCGCGCGACGGGCGGGCGTAACCGAAGCCTTGATCTTCAGCAACTTTGGATCCAAGGCCAGATTGTTTCACGATTCGATCTTCAAGCCTCTCAATCAGAATTTCCTGCATTTTTGCGCTACACATCTCGTCGAGGCAGACGATGCCGAGGGCGCCAAAGCTTGGACCCGGGAATACACGCGCGAGCTGCAAAAGTTCATCGCGGACCATTCCATGATGCTGAAAACGGTGATTGCAGCGCAGCTGTTCGCAAGCGACAGCGTGCCGGGCTTGGGGCAGGTCGAAGGGCTTCATGATTTTTTCTCCCGGACCACCGCAAAATCGATGAAACGTCTTTCCGGGAAGCCGAAGGTTCATCCCAAGCTGATGTCGCGCGTCACTTTTGCCACGATTTTGGCGTGTGTCGTCTTTAAGGACTGGCTTTTCCCCGAAGGATTGGCAAATGAGGATGAGATCAGCGCCGCGATCAGCGACTTCATCCTGGAGGGGCTCAATGCGAATGCCGATTCGCAGCCGCTTCGCAGGACAGAATGTCGAAGCGCTCACAGTAGTCCCGAAAATGCCGGCGTACACCGGCGGCGGTGAGGCCGAACTCTTCCAGCGAATAGATATGCTTGCCGTGCTTGCCTTGAGGGTTCTCGGCCACCAGCTTGAGCATCGCGGCCTCCGCCTCGGGCGTAAACGGCTCTTCGAAATGCGCGTAAAGTTTGCGGATCTGGCCTACCGGATCGCGTAGCTGTTCCACGTACTGGATGTCGTAGATGGACTTCTCGCCGTGCTTGTCGCGGTAAGCGTTCTGGCGTTTTATCATCAGATCGAAGGTCTCGATCATTTGATCGGCAATCTGGCTCAGGTTGACGACATCGCTGAACATCGGTCTCACGAGCCTGATCAGGCTGCAGGCCGAACCGACCACTTCGGCCGGATCTCGATGGGTCATCACCAGTTGGGCATCCGGATAAACCGTGGTGAGATCATCCAGGAAAAGCGGATGCCAGGGATTCTTCAAGGTCCAGCGCCCGCCGTTCTCCGCTTGCAACAATTGCAGCAGCTGCTTGTGGAATTTGAAGGCAGGCAGATAACTGGTTTCGTACAGGAACCAGGCGTGATAGCTCGGGACGTGAATATTGGAATCGAAGAGCTGAGCGCAGAAGGAAGGTGCCATAGCAAACTGGCATTCGCTGGGGCTGTCCGCGTCTTCGTAGTGAGCTGCGGCGACTTGCGGCGCCTGCTTGATCATCATGGCGAGCCGCTCCTGCTCCGCGATGCAACGCGGGTCGCTATGCAAGGCACCCGCCGCTGCCGGCGGCACCGATTTGATCGACTCCCAGCGCAGCAGGCAGCGACGCGCAGGGTCGGCGCTGAGCAGGTTGATGGTCAGCGTAGTGCCGGTGCGCTGCAGACCGAAGACGAACATTGGGCGGTCAATGGGGCGTTCGAGGAGTTCGGGGTGCCGCTTCAGGTAGTCGACGATGAGCAGACGATTGGATAAAAAGCCGACGAGACTCGCCTCCCAACGCGGCGCGCCGGCAGCGGAAAGATGGGCCTCGTCGATTGACGCCTTGACCAGAACCTGCAGGCCTTCGAGTACGGCGGGGTCGCCAAGGTCTGACAGTCCCGTCGCGGCGCGCGCCTTGTCGATGATGTCACTGACCTTCAACTCAACGGTCCCGGCTTTTTCAAGGCGGCACGGGGGGTGCTGCCACTGTCTCCTGCGCCATTGACGTACCGCCGCGCCGCAGGAAGAGACTGAGCGCCGCGGCCAGAAGAAGTGCCACAAGGAAACACAGCATGATGGGTACGTAGCTGCCCGTGACTTCTTTGGCGCGAGCGGTGAGGTAGGCAAGGGGCGTGCCGGCCGGCAAAAAGGCCATTGCCAGGCCAAAGGCTCGCCCGAAACCTTGGGCGCCAAACTCAGCAGCCACACCGGCGGCGAGCGGCGTCATGACTCCTGAGTTGAAGCCGATCAGCGCTGCACCCGCGACGAGAAGCGACAAGTCGTGGCCGAACGCGAGAAACAGAACGCCGACAGCCACCGCCAGCGCGAGAACGATGAACGGCAGTCGGGCGCCATAGCGGTCGGCGAGCAGGCCGGTAGCAAGCGTCGCCACGATGTGCGCCGCGCTGAGTGCGGATAACAAATTGCCTGCGGCCTGCTGGCTAAGGCCGCGGCTGGCGGCAAGCGCGCCCATGTTCTGCGATAGCGCCGATCCGGTGCTCAAAATCGTCAGGTAAACGACTACGAGAAGCCAGAATTGAGGGCGCCTGAGAACGTCGCGCCAGGTGAGGCCGCCTTTGCCGGCTCTGTGACCGTGGTGCGCGTGGGGCCGCGCGCTGCCGGCGTCAGGGGTCAAGTAATAGAGCCCGTCACGCTTGGAGGGACGATCGCGCACGACGAGAACGACGATGGGCATCACCACCACGGCCAGAATCAGGCCTGCGAGCCGCCAAATCATGCGCCATCCCAGATCCGGCTGGAGCGCCGCGACCAGCGGCGGGATGATCACGCCTCCTAAGCCAATGCCGAACGCACTTAAGCCCAAAGCGAAGCCAAGGCGGCGGACGAACCAGCGCGAGATGAGGGCGTTGCCAGGCACCGCCGTACACATCACGAGAAATGGGGCTGCGACAACGCCGTAAAGCGCGACGATTTGCCACGCGGATGTTGCGAAGCTGACGAGCACGTAGAACAGGGCCATGCCGAGCAGGCCCACCGCAAAGATCCGTCGGGGCGGCATGCGATCCGCAAGCGCGCCGACCAACGGCGATACGGGCGAGGCCACGATGAGCATGGCCGAGATGCACCACATGAACTGGCTGATCGGTGCGTGCAAGTCGCGCGACCAACCCGGCACGAAAAGGGCGAAGGTGTTGTAGGTCAGAGAGTTGGCTGCAACCTGAGACAGGATCAGCACGCCGACGATGGACCAACCGTAATACCAGCCGCGCTGCTGCACCTCGACCTGCTCCGTCATACTTCGCTCCCCTCGTCGTTCGTTCTCCAGGCTGTTGAAGTCTATCCTAACCTACGCGGGGCTTGGCGATTCGAGTTGCGCTTGATCGTACCAACGGAGCACCCGCAGAGCCCGGAGCGTGTTCCACCGGCTCGGCCTTCCTACTTCCTCGTTGAATGGGAAGGCGAGCGCTTCCTCGTGCGTGCGATCGAGCAGCCATCGACCGTCCGCTTGCTGCCGGTTCTTGACGACTCGCAGGGCCGCGCCGATGCGCGGATCGGGCTCAAGACCGGCGTCTCTGAGATAGTCGAGCGCGCGCAGAATGTCGTACTGGTAGCGGGGAGGATATGCGAATGTCAGGAACGAGGCATCGGCAACCTCGCCGGTCGAGCGCCGGCGGAAGAGTCCGCGCTCGAGCAGGTAGGCCTCCCCTCGCCGCCTGGCCGCGGTGATTGCCGGTTCCGGCCCGACGGCACGCTCGTATTCCAGCAGTCCCTCCAGCACGCAGATCGTGGTGTGAAAGGACGAGCGGACGCTCTTCGGCGCTTCGCAGTTCCAACCGCCGTCATCCAACTGCTCGCCCAAGAGACGGTGCGCGAGATCCTCGTTGGCATGTCCGAAGTATGCGCCAAGCGCGAGCGTGCCCCCATTGATGCATGGCTCGACCTCGCCCCCGAAAAATGGCTTCTTGCCGTGAGCCTCGTGCCAGCGAAAGCCCTCTTCTAAACGAGCCACCGCCGAGCCGACAATGGGTACGGCGCGATCGGCGCCCGCTGCGCGCAACAGAAGCATCGTGAACAGCGTCGGCAACCAATCGGGGGCCCCATTTCGATGCCACGAGCCATCCTGCCCCTGGTGAGCGAGAATCTTCGCGCCGACCCCTTCGTATGGGACGCGGGCGCGCTCTTCGGCAACGGCGTCCCGTGAGGCACCTGTCAGGTCGCGCATTGCCTGCCAGCGGATAGCTGGGTCCGAATCGAGCAGCCAGTCAATGACATCCATGTGCCGATCTTATCGCGCCAGGTTCAATCACATCTACATGGAGCAACCGCTACCGTTGCGGCAAGGCAAATGCAAGTACGGCGCCGGCAGGCGGACCGGTGATGCCGTAATGGCCACCCACGGCAATGACGACATACTGTCGGCCGGTGCGAGGAGAGACATAGCTCATCGGGGTTGCGGCTGCGACCGAGGGTAGCTGCGCGCTCCACAATTCGCGTCCATTGCTGATGTCATAGGCCCGAAGCATTCGATCCTGGGTCGCGCCGATGAACACCAATCCGCCGGCGGTAACCACCGAGCCGCCCATATTCGGCACGCCCATGCGGATCGGCAGATGACTGGGCACGCCGAATGGCCCCGAGTTCGTTGCCACCCCCAAGGCCTTGCTCCACAAAAGCTTGCGCGTCTTTAGGTCGAGAACGTTCATGGTGCCGTACGGCGGGGCCTGACAGGGAACCTGCAACGGCGACATGAAGGGCGCCTCCGCGAAGATATAGGGCGTACCGGTCATTTGAAAGGTAACCCAGCCTCCTGCTCCGCCTTCGCCGCTGCTCGCGTCCTTGCGCGCAACGAGCCGGCCGAAATTGGAGAAGCGCAGCGTGTTGACGGCTACGAGTCCGCGCGCGGTATCGATGGAGACGCTGCCCCAATCGATGCCGCCTGCCGTACCGGGATAGAAGAGCGTGTCCTGAGTTCCCGCGGGTGTGAACGGACCCTCATAATGAGCCTGAACGAAGCGAATGCGGCACCAGAGCTGATCGAGCGGCGTCAACCCCCACATGTTTCTCTCGCGCAACTCAGGTCCAGACAGCGATGGGAACCCGGTGGTGAAAGGCTGGGTCCTCGAAGTTCGCTCCTCCGGGACTGACCCTTGCGGCACCGGCTTTTCGATCACCGCATCCATGGGGTGCCCGGTGCGACGGTCGAGCACGAAGATCTGTCCCAGTTTGGTCGGGACGAGCAACGCCGGCGTCACGCCATCGGGTCCTGGAATGTCCACAGCGACCGGCTGCGCTCCTACGTCGTAGTCCCACAGATCGTGGTGCACCGTCTGGAAGATCCACCGCACCTTTCCGCTAGCGACATCGAGGGCGACGATCGCCGAGGAGACCGCTTCCGCGAACTGCCAGCGCATTCCGCCGAAATAATCGGGCAGGCTATTGCCCGTCGGCACGAACACCAAGCCGAGTTGCTCGTCGCCGCTCAGCACGCCCCACGCATTCGGCGTGTCACGTGTGTAGGTCTCGCCTGGCTGCAGCAGCGTCCGGTCGGGCTTCGCCGGGTCCCACGCCCAACGAAGCACACCAGTCTCGGCGTCATAGCCGCGGATCACGCCGGCGGGAGCATCGAGCGAGCCTAAGTCGGTGACGGATTGCCCGATCACTGCGACGCCCCGGACGATGGCCGGCGGAGATGAGGGCATGGCGGTGATGGTGACCGGAGGCCAGTCCCCCATGCCGACGCGCAGATCCGCCGCGCCCGCGTTTCCAAAGGAAGGGCAAACCTGGCCAGTCGCCGCATCGACGGCCATCAAATACCCGTCCGGCCTCGAAAAGAGAATTCGCTTCGGACAATCGGGCAGCGCATGCGGTGCCTCGTAGTAGGAAACGCCGCGGCACTTTCCACCCCACAGTTTGCCGAAGTCGATCCTTTCAAAATCAGGCATGGTATAGCGCCAGATCTCGCGGCCCGTATCTTGGTCGAGTGCAGCCACGATGCCCGGCTGGAGGCAGACAAAGAGGCGCCCGTCCACGGCGAGCGGTGTGGCTTCGAAGCTTGGAATTGGCTGGGTCGGCCGATGCGAGTCGTATGCCCACGCCAACTCGAGCCTGCGGACGTTGCGGGTGTCGATCTGGTTGGCCGGAACATAGCGCGTTCCGCCGAGGGTATTTCCCCAGTGGCGCCACTCCGTCGGCGCAGCCGCCGCGGGGGCCAGGGAAGTTGCTCGCGCCTGCGCGCCGAAATCGAAGTCGGCCTGCAGACCGAAGGCGACGCTGATGACCGCGGCAATCGTCAGCACCGGACCGGCGATCCACCATCGGCTCCCTGACGGGGCGGTCACGGTCCGGCTCATGAATAGCAGCCCGATCACCGCCAGTGCGATCAGGCGCGGCGCCAGCTGCCACCCATCCAGGCCCACCTCCCACAAGCTCCAAATGAGCGTCGCGATCAGCAGGCCGGCGTAAATCAGAATGGCGGCGCCGCTTCGCCGCACGAGCGCAAACGCGCACGCCAGCAGCGCAATTCCGGCAACGAGATAATAAGGACTGCCGCCGCCCCTGATCAGCACCGCGCCTCCGCCGGACAGCCCTGCTCCCATGAGGGCCAGAATGACGATGAGCGCCCAGGCCACGATCCGTTGCATCCTTAGTGCGCGCTGCGCAGTGTGCGGAAGAAGATGCGAAATTCGTTCACGGCGCTTGCGGGCTGCTCCGAGAGGCCGAAATGCCCGCCGCGCGGCATGATGGTCCAGCGCTGGAGGTTGGTCATTTTCGCGGCGAGCGAGCGCGGCACCAGTATTACCTCCTTGGGGTGCACCGCAAAGGCACAGGGAACTTCGATCACCGGCATGCGCCCATGCAGCGGCTTGATCGGCATGCCGGAGCGAAAGTGCTCCCAATAGCTGCGCAGCGATGTCCCGATCGAGCGGGTCAGGTAGTAAATCGAGGCGAGCGTGCAAAGGAAATCGCGATCGTGCACGGCGAGCAGATCGCCATCGCAGTCGCTCCACGCGCGCCGCCGCTCCCATATCCAAGCTGCCGTCCCGACCGGCGAGTCCACGAGCGCGTAGGCAAGCGTCTGAGGATCATTGCCATGGACCGCCACATGACTGGCACTTAGCGGCCCGGTCGTTGCCGTGCGCTCGAGCATCCACCGCTCGTCCGGCGCGTAGTCCTCAAGGGTTATCGCCGTCAGATCGAGCGCGGGGAACAGTGCACTGGATGTGAGCAGACCGATGACGTTCTGCGGATGTGCGTGCGCGATCTGGCCGCAAAGCACTGAACCCCAGTCCCCGCCGCCAACGGCAAAGCGCGAATAACCGAGCGTGTCCCTCATCAGCTTTGCAAAGAGCTCGGCGCTTCGCGGCACGTCAAGCCCCGTCGTTGTAAGCGGCATCGAGAAACCGAAACCCGGCAAAGATGGAATGATGAGATCGAAGGAGTCCGCCGGGTTTGCCCCATGGGCGGCCGGATCCGACAACGGTCCGACCAACGCGTAGAAATCCATGAAAGTCCAGGGCCAGCCATGCAGCAGCAGCAAGGGCATGGGATTGGGTCCCTTGCCGCGTACGTGGACGAAGTGCAGGGGAACCCCGTCGATGATCGTCCGGAAGTTTCCGAGTTGATTGATCTTTCGTTCCGTGGCGCGCCAGTCGTAGTCCTCGCGCCAATAGCGCACCATGTCCTCGAGCCAGCCCCGCTCGACGCCGTATCGCCAGTCGCCATTGCCGAGATCCTCAGCCCAGCGGGTGCGACCGAGCCGGAGCCGCATGTCGTCGAGTTCCGGGTCAGGGATGACAATTTCAAACTGTTCATATGCCATAAAGCACCGACCGTCGGTGGATTCAAATCTCGACATCGATCGGTACGAATACCGTCTTGCCATTCTGTTCACGGACCCAGCCGGCATAGGGAGCCGGGAAATGCGCCGGAACGAGCAGCGCATTGCGGTCGATGCAGCGCCGGATGAGACGCCGTCGCGACGCGCACGTCGCCGGGAGATCTTCGGCACCGCCGACATCGAGGTCGGGATTGACCAGCTGAATCACGTTATGAAACGCGTCGCCCGCGAAATACGCCTCCCGGGAGTCGGAGCGCAAATGCATGCTCGAGTGGCCCAGCGTATGCCCGTTGGAAGGCTCGATTGCCAGGCTCGGCAGCATCGAATGCTCCACCTCGACGAGGTCGACCAGGCCCGCCTCCAAGACCGGCAGCACGCTCGACTCGAACACGCCCTCGTTCTCGCGCACCGACTTATGTCCCGGTCTGCGCGGATCCCAACGCTCGAATTCGCGGCGCACCATGAGGTAGCGGGCGTTCGGAAAGGTCGGCACGAGACGATCGCCGCGCAACCGGGTATTCCAACCGCAATGATCGCCATGCAGGTGCGTGCAGAAAACGTAATTCACCTCTTCCGGTCTGAAGCCGGTTGCTTCAAAGCGTTCCAGGTAGGGCGTCTTTAGCATGTGAAACATCGGATAATGCGGAAAGTGCCGGTCGTTGCCGGCGCAAGGATCGATGACCACGAGCTTACCGTCCGCGACGAGCAGCCAGCTGTGAAACACCATCGGACACTGTCCCGCCGCGTCCATGAACGCCGGGCTCAACCAATGCGAATGTTCGGCAAGGAATGCCTCGTCGGTCGTGAAAAGCGCCATCGGCATGGATGAGGTCATCTCTTCGACGCGGCGCAGTTCGGCATGTCCAATTTTCAGCATTGCTTCCAGTCAACAGGCTAAGTGTACTGGCGCAATTGCGCGAGCCGCTCGTCGACTCCAGTATCCTGTTCCAATTCGATTCCAAAGCTCAGCGTGATCATGGCCATGACTGAATAGCAGCCGACCAGGAAAACGACTTCCATCAGCTGCTGCGATGAGTAGCGCTCCGAGAGCGCGTGCCATGTCGCCTCGCCGATGCGGTGCTGCCGGATCAGCTCTTCCGGCGCCACTATGAGGAATCGTTCGAATTTCGAAAGACTCGACGCATCGCCGGTCCTGATGGCCTCGATCTCCAGCTCCGTCATTCCGCTCTTGCGGGCGATCGAAGCATGATGGTGCGCTTCATAGACGTCTCCGCCGAGCGCCAAGGTGCGAATGATCAAGATTTCTCGGTCGCGAGGCGGCAAATTGCTGCCCCTGATCACCTTGTCGATGTACGGAACAAAAACACGGTAAGCGCCTGGGTGCTGAATGAGAACACGCGAGAAGTTCAGACTGCTCCAATCACCGACAAGCGCCCTCTGTTCATCGGTGAACTCGTCCGGCGAAACTGCAGGGATACGAACAGAAGTCTCGCGCATATCTTCCCCTTAATTCCGGGCGACTCTCACTTTCAGGCCATCCAGCTCGGGCCGCAACACGATCTGGCAGGACAGGCGGCTCCTGCCGGGTTGCGCATTGTCGACCATCTCCAACAAGCCCTCCTCGATGTCATCGGGGGGACCGACCGCAGCGACCCACTCTGGATCGACGTAGACATGGCAAGTGGCACAGGCGCAGCTGCCGCCGCAGTCGGCAGGAATTCCGACGACATCGTTAGCGCGTGCGACCTCCATGAGAGACCTTCCCGGCTCGGCATTGTCGAGCGCGCGCACGGTGTCGTCGGCCTGAACGAAGGTCACCTTGAGAGTCTTCACGAGGGCTTTCCGGCAACCTTGCGTTCCAGTTCGTTCAATTGCTGTTGCAGCGCATCGATTTGCTTGCGCAACTGTTCGAGATCCGGCGTACCGCCCGACTTTGGCGTACGCGCTCCATAGCTCAGCCGCCACTCAGGCGGATACAGATTGTCATTGTCCTTGACGGCATTGTTGAGACCCTTGCCGAAAGTCTCATCCCCAAGTTCGAGCTCACCGTCGGACTTCACCAGGGGAAGCATGGACTCGAGCCAGCCGGACAAGACGCTGCCCAGATATTCGCCCTGCTGCTGTTTGAAGACCTCGAAGAAGGTCTTTTGCATCATCACGGTGTCGGTCGGCCGGGTCCGGGCGCAAGCCAGTGCGTACTTCTCGACCTCGGCCTCGAGATCCTTGCGCGGCACGACGCTGTTGACGAAGTTGCAGTCGTACATCTCCTGGGCGGTAAACGGCCGGCCTGTGAACACCATTTCCTGAAACTTGCGCAGCCCCATCATCAACGTCCACTGCCACTGCCGCGCTGCCCACCCGGCGTAGCGGAATGCGGCATGGCCGAACAGCGCGTCGTCGGACGAGATGACGAGGTCCGCATCGGCTGCCTGATAAAAATGCCAGCCATAGCAATAGCCCTTCGCCTCGATGATGCTGATCTTCTTGAAGTCCTGCAGGCTCCTCAATCCGAAATTCGAATTGGCATAGAGGTGGGTCAGCGACGCCAGATAACGGTAAGAATCCTTGGGCGGATATTTGATGCCCTCACCGTCGCCGATCTTGAATTCATGGAGAAGCGATTTGCTGGGATGCTCCGAGAACATGCCGGCCATCTCGGGAAGATCAGCGCCTGTGCCGAAATGCTTCCCGGCGCCGCGGACTACGAGGACCTTGACATCATCGTCCACGTTGGCTCGATGGACCAGCTCCGCGAATCGGTGCCGCGAGGCGATGGTGGGTGCGTTGTGGTGATCGGGACGGTTCAGAGTGATCGTCGCGATCTTGCTGGCCGGATCCTTGGCGTAGAGTACGATCTCCTCCGGAGACGGTTGCGCGGTATCCTCGGCCATCTAATTCAACTTGTAGAGCGCGAGGGCGGTCTCGCCGAGAATCTTGCGGGCATCCGCCTCCGACACTACCTTCATGATCTCCTTCACGGCGTCGGCGGTATAGCCGAATGTTCCCTCGCTATGAGGGTAATCCTGGGCCCACATCACCCGATCAGCGCCGATTTCGTCGAGCAGCTTCAGTCCGATCGGATCGGTTTGGAACGTGGCGTAACAGTGATTGTGCCAATAGTAGCTCGGCCTGTGCTGCAACTGCCAATCATAGAGTTCACGATGGGCGCCATACGTGAGTTCGGCATCCTGCAGCGCTCCCGCGACCCAGTTGATGCCGCCTTCCGCGAATACGACCTTGAGCCTGGGATGCCTGTCGAAGATGCCGCCGAAGATCAAATTGCCGAGCACCCGGCGGAACGGTGCCGCCTGTACGATAAAGAAAGTGCCGAAGCCGCCCCGGCCTCCCGCGGCCGGCACCTCGCCGATATGAAAGCTGACCGGCAAGCCCGCCTCTTCGGCCGCCGCCCAGAGCCGATCCATCTCGACGCCGGCATAATCGATCGGCTTGCCATCGATGTCCTTGCCCGGACTGAACGGCAGCATGAATCCCTTAAGTCCGAGATCAGAGATCTGCCGGACGGCGGATTCAAACTTCGCCGGATCCCACCAATTATTACAAATACCCAGCCCGTAGAAACGGCCGCGGTTCTCAGCACCCAATTCGGCGATGTACTCATTGTACGTTGCGTACATCAACTCCTGCAGTTCCTGATCCGGATGGCGAATGAATGCCAGCAGGCTTTGCGGATACGCGATTTCCTTGCTGATGCCCTCCGCATCGAGATGCCGGTTTCGGGTCTCGAACGTGAAACCGTCATTGAGGACGGAGCGGGCCAGTGCGGTATCGATGTCGACGCCGATGGGATAGGCCTCCATTTGGTCCTTGAAACCGACGCGCCAATACCGGTCGAACCAAACGCGAGGCGCCGCGTCGCGCAGTCGCGCGGGAAACCTTTCGAAGAAGACATCTTTGGTGAGCTCGATGTGATTATCTGCCGACACCAGCCTCAAGCCTTGGGGCAACTTGACCAAGCGACTCGACTGCGGCTCGCGGTCGACGATCAGGCCCGCATCTGCCGCAACCGGGCTCTCAAACGTTCTGCGCTCGTCCAACATCCGAACCTCCTCGGCACCTAGCATAGGGCAGCCCCATATGCCGCTCTCGATACTTTGCGCCGTTACGTCGATAATTGCGCGCGCGGCGTTGCATCAGTCCCGCCCCCGCAGTTTAGGGCGCAAACTATGGAAGTGGGGCGTAAAGTGTCGAGACTCGCGCTTGGTCGAGGGATACATTGCCGCCTTTAGATCTCCGCGGGGAGAAGGAGAGCCGCAGCATGAGCGCAACCGACTCGCAGAGTCCGGCATCGAAATGCCCGATGACGGACGAATCGCTGCCGTTGCATGGCGGCGAATCGCGCCTCGATCCGCTCATCCGGAACAATCCCTTTCCCTTCTATCGGGCGCTGCGCAAGCAGGAACCGGTCTATTTCGACCCCAAGCTGGACACGTATCTCGTAACTCGTTACGAGGACGTGCAGACCGTGCTGCGCGATCCCATCACCTTTTCCCTGGAGCACGGCTACCAGGATCGATACGCCAACGGATTTGTCGATGAACTTGCCGAGATCATGAATCGTGACGGCGGCGGCTTCATTCGCGACATCATTGCCTGCGATCCACCGGTTCACACTCGGCTGCGCAGGCTCATCGAGAAGGCCTTCACGGCCCACCGCGTCAAAGGCCTCGAACCGAGGATCCGGCAGATCGTCGTGGATCTCATTGAACCGCTGGCTGACAGAGGTTATGGCGATGGCATGAAGGATATCGGGGCGCCGCTCACGGCTCGCATCATTTGCGAGCAGCTTGGCTTCGATTTCGATGAGATCGGCACCGAAAAAATCTCCCGATGGACGACCGCCCTTCTTGCGCAGATCGGAAGAATGCAGACGCGCGAGCAGATGCTCGAAAACGCGCGGCAAATGTGCGAGTTGCAGAACTACATCATTCCGCACATTCGAGCGCGCGAATCCGAGACGCGGGAGGACATGATGTCCGACATCGTCCATGCGCGCTTGGAGAACGAGCGGAATCCGACGCTCTCCTTTGAAGAGCAAGTATCCTGCGTCCGTGCGTTTCTGATTGCGGGAAACGACACGACCGCGGCGGCGCTTACCAATCTGATGATGATCTTGGCGACTCAGCCGGCGCTGGCCAGGCAGTTGCACGAGTCCGCGGATGACGAGCGGGTGCTGACGCGGTTCGTCGAGGAGGTGCTGCGCCTCGAGCCGCCCGCCCATGGGCTGTATCGGACCACCACCAAGGAAGTGGAACTCGGCGGCAAGGTACTGCCTGCCTTCGCCCAAATATGCATTTTGTTCGCGTCGGCCAATGACGATGATACCCATTTCCCGTGCCCGCGGACATTGGACGTCACCCGTCCGAACGTCAACAAGCATCTCACCTTTGGCGCAGGTATTCACCTGTGTATCGGCGCCGCGCTTGCGCGAATGGAGATCAAGGTTGCGGCGCAGGAAATCATCAGGCGGCTCGACAATATCCGGCTCGCCATCCCGGCCGAGGAACTTGCGTATCTGCCCACCCTTGCGACGCAGACTCTCGAACGGCTGCCGCTGACTTTTTCCCGGCGCGTTTGACTCCCGATACGAAAGGCTCGAGCCCTTGACGGTAGATCATGATCAGCGCCGGCAAAGAATCGCCGAGGTCACCGCGGCAGTCATTTCGCGCGAGGGCCTGGAGGCCGCGACCATTCGGCGCATTGCCGCCGAGTTCGCCGGGCCCACCAAGGTCATTACCTACTATTTCTCCGACAAACAGGAGTTGCTTCTCTTTACGTGGCAGTATCTGGCGCAGCAATACTTCGACGAGGTCATGGCGTGTGGGCCCACGAACCTCGTCGACGGCCTCACTGCCATGGCGGCATCCGACGAGGCGAGTGTCCTACGCTGGCGTGTCTATGCTGCGTTCGTGGACCGCGCGACGCGGGATCCTGTGTTCGCCGAGATCCAACGAAGTCACCAGGAAGTCGCGCTGGGACTCATCGGGGGCATGGTTCGGGCCATCGACGCAACGCGCAATGACTCCGAGCGCATCAGTTTGTTGCTGAATGCGATGGTACAGGGCATATCCTTGCAGGCCCTCGTGGATCAGGAGCGCTGGCCCACCGAGCGGGTCCGCGGTGCGTTGGCAGAATTCGTTGAGATGCTGCTCACGCGCCCGTCTGCCGCCGCGCAAAGCTGCTATGCCCTGCTCGAGCCCGCTCCCCCGTGAACCAGGCCCAAAGCCGCGAACACGGGATCGGCGTTCGATCGCTGGCCATCCTTGAGCTCAGCGTGGGCCGTCCAATCGGCTTCGACGGCCAGGCTGATCCCCCAATCGCGCACGACCACGCGATGCTTGATGCGCCATCGACCGTCCTCTCGGCTCAGCTTGTCGACGAAGCGGCCGCCCAACTGGTTGCACATCTGCGCCCCGTCCCCGCGTGTATCGCGCGACACCGCAAAAAAATAGGTTTCTGCGCCCGCCTCGTTTCCCGTTACATTGATCGATGTCTGGCCCAGCATGTGAAACAAGCTGTGAGTGGTCGACATGATTCGCGCGGTCATGAGCTTTGCGAACTCCGGTCCCGCCGCCTTGAAGAGTCCGTGGTCGTCCCAGCTGTCCGCAAGGTACACGCTCGCCATCCGCTCCTCGTCGCAGCGATCGCAACCCAGACAATATTCCTTCAGCGTCTGCGTGATCTCGTAATGGTCGACAACCGCTTGCAGCCGTTCATCCATCGCTTTGCTCCTTTGACTGAAAGTGAAAACTTCAACGCAGATTGCCTGGCCGATATTTCTTGACATCCCACTGGGTGGGGTCGAACGCACCCGCAGGAATCACCGAGTCGGGGGTACCAGCTAACACTTCGCCCCAGCGGCTTGCTACCGTCTCGATCGTGAGGCCGGGGTCGGCGAATCCCAGGGTCTGGGCAAGGTAGGTCTTGCGCACTTCCCCACCCAATGCGTCGATGCATTCGCCTGACACCGGGCAATTTTCATGCGCGAGAAATGCCACTACGGGCGATACGAGCTCGGGCGGCATCTTCTCTTGGGCAAGCCGGTACATGGGCGAAGTGTCCTCTTGCTGCGCCGCCAGCATGCGGGTGAATGCGCCCGGATTCACCGCATTGACCTTGATACCTGAGGCCGCGCCCTCGGCCGAAAGCGAGCGCGTCAGCGACAAGAGACCGCCCTTGCTGGCCCCGTAGGCGGCAAGCCAGGTCACGCCCGCGAGCGCGCCGGAGGTTGTATTGATGATGCGTCCATAACCCTTCGAGCGCATGTGCGCCCAGACAGCACGACAGGTCCACAGCGGCCCCATGAGGTTGATGTCGATGTGGCGGCGGAAATCACGGGAGCTCATCTCATCGAAGGGTGCGGCGATGGAAATGCCGGCATTGTTGACCAGAATGTCGACGGTGCCGAAAGCATCCAGGGCGGTTTGTACGATCGCGGCGGCCCCATCTTCGTCCGCCACCGAATGAGTGTCGGCCACCGCTTTCCCCCCGGCGGCGCGGATTTCCTGGGCCACGGCTTCGGCTGAGGCGGTCCCGGAATATCCCGGCGTCTCTGGATCGCGTCCAATGTCATTCACGACCACGCGGGCTCCACGGGCCGCGAGCAGCAGCGCATGTGCCCGGCCAAGACTCGGGTTGCCGCCCGCGCCGGTCACAATGGCAGTGCGGCCATCAAAGCGCCATTTGTCCATCGAATCCCCCTCTGTCGGTATCATGATTACTATCAGCCGAGCAGCCATGGCGCTCAACATGTTACGCCGCTTTATCTGCATGCCCCGCCCCCGCCAAGGGTTGGAAGGCGCGAAATGTAGGGACGATGGCGCCGGCCCTATGATTCAATAAAAGGACCCACAGAGGAGGCGCATCATGTTGACGTTGGCCAACGCGAGGCTGTTCGATGGGCGGGAAATGCTCCCCGGAAAGCGCAGCGTGACTCTGGATGGAAACCGTGTGACAGCGGTTGCGGGGCAACCGGGCGTAGGATCAGAGAAGACGATCGATGTCGAGGGGATGACGCTGATGCCCGGCCTCATCACCTGCCACCTTCATCCGGATTTCTTTCGCTTCAGCCTCGCGCAAGGTCTGGCCGGTGAACAGCTGGGTAAGGAGTTTCCGCCGGGCGTGATGATGGCCGTGGGCGTGCGCACCTGCCGCGTGCTTCTGGAGAGCGGTTTTACCGGCTATGTCGGGGCTTCCTGCAGCAATGACATCGACGCTCAGCTCAAGATGGCCATCGCCGAGGGATTGATCCCCGGCCCCCGTATTCGCGCCTGCAGCCATCACATCGGCACGACCGCCGACCTTAACGACAGTAAAAAATGGTGGCAGCGCTTTGCAGCGCCGGGTACCGATTTATTCATCGACGGACCCGACGCCTTGCGCAAGGCGGTACGCGAGGAGATCCGGCGCGGCGCGGAGACGATCAAGATTTTCGCAAGCTCGGGGCGCGGCTTCTCGGGTCGGACGCATCGCAATATGGCACGCGACGAGCTGATGACGATCGTCAATACGGCGCACGAGCGCGGCGCAAAGGTGCGGGCGCATGTGGCGGGGAAGTCCATGGTCTTGGAATGCATCGATCTTGGCGTGGACGTCATAGATCATGGCGATGAGATTGACGAAGAATGCATCGAAGCGATGGTCAAGGCCGGTACCTTCTGGGTACCGAGCCTCATCTATCCGAAGCTCCTGCTGGAGCTTGGCTGGGGGGATGCGGCGGGCGAGATGCAGAGGCTCTATGATCAATCCCGGCGTATGCTTCCCCTCGCTCAGAAGGCGGGCGTTCGAATACTGGTCGGCGATGACTACAGCGGTGTGTTCAGAGATACGCTCAAGGATGATCCTCTGGATCATCAAGTCGGTGTCTATGCCCGTGAATTTGCCTACTATGCGGCCATCGATGGATTGACGCCCGCCGAGGTGCTTGGTTGGGGCACGAAGAACGCCGGAGAATTGCTGGTGGATGGTCCGGCAAAGGTGGGAATCATCGAGCCGGGGGCGCTGGCGGATATGATCATCGTCGAGGGTGACCCGACGACGGATTTAGCGCTGCTTTCGCGCCCCGAGCAGACGCTCAAAGCCGTCATCCGCGACGGCGTGCTCGTCATCGACCGGCTGCCTCCGCGAAGCCGTCGGATGGCCGCCTAGCGAGCCGTCCAGCCGCCGTCCACTGCAATCGCCTGGCCGGTGAGAAAGCTGGAGCCCGCATCGCAGAGCCACAGCACCGCAGCGGCGATCTCGGCAGGCATGCCGATGCGTCCGATTGGACTCTCCTCCAGCAGCTTGGCCTTGATGTCCGGTGTCAGGCCCTTGCGGGTCATCGGTGTTTCAATGATTCCCGGGCAGACTGCATTGACGCGAATGCCCTGCCTGGCATATTCCAGCGCTGCCGCTTTGGTGAGGCCGACGACGCCGTGCTTGGCCGCCACGTAGGCGGGCACGTACGGGGCACCCACGATCCCTGCTGTCGAAGCACAGTTGACGATGGCTCCGCCCCCCGTCTTCAGCATCTCTGGAATCTCGTAGCGCATGCACGACCAGACACCCGTGAGGTCGGTTGCCAGGACCCGATTCCAATTCTCCATGCTGCAATCCGCCGTCGGCTTGCCGGCCTCGCCGTCGATGCCCGCGGCATTGAACGCTGCATCGAGCCTCCCGTATACGCTGATTGCATGCTCGACGGCACGCCGCACGGTCTCGTCATCGGTTACATCGCAGTGAATGTAGGTACACTCGCCGGACTTGCGCAGCCGCGCTTCGACCAGACGACCAGAGTCTTGGTCCCGATCCACGAGCGCCGTGGCATATCCGCGAGCCACGAACGCCTCCGCCGCAGCGAGGCCGATACCCGAGGTCGCACCGGTCACGAGCGCGACCTTGCGCTGATGTTCACCCGTCATAATTTTTGATCCTGATCGCGAAGTTTTCTGTTGGTCGACGCTTGAATTCGCGGTGTCAGTTCGCTGGGCGCGAGCCATCCTCGGTCAATCGAAAGGCCTGCGGCGTCATGCCCGTGGAGCGCTTGAAGGCACGTCCGAAGCTCGTCTGTTCGGAGTATCCCAGCTGCAGTGCGATTTCATCGAGCGTGGAATCGCCATGCAACAGCGCGTGCCTGGCCAGCCTGATGCGCTCGCTCTGGACGATGTTCGAGAATTTGACGTCCATCTTGGTCAAACGTTTCTGCAGAGTGCGGGACGAGGTTCCCAGTTTCACGGCGCATCCATTCACCGAACAGTTGCCCGTCGCCAGAGCCCTGCGTACATATCCCTCGACCTGCTCGACGAAGCCCGATCTTGACGCTGCGCGCAATTGCGAAAGGTAGCTTCCCAGCAGGCTGAACAGCATCCGGTTGGAGGTCGCCAACGGTTGATCCAGGAGCTCGACCGGAAAGGCGATCGCGTGCGCTTCTGCGTTTCCGCTGACCCTGCAGCCCAGGCGCTCTTGAATCGGCTGCAGATTGGTTCGGGCAATCTTGAATGTGAGGGTCGCATAGCGAGGGCGGAAATGAGGTCCGACGAACATCTGCAGTGTCTTCGTCATCAGCAACAGGCCTTGGTAATTGACCTGCTCGCTGTCGCCGAGTCCCGTATCCGTCCGCCATCTCAGCTCCGCCACCTCGCGGCCGGTGAGGAGTTCGATCTCGCACTCCGGCGATGCGGACAGAGGTACATAATCGATGAGGCTTTGCAGGGCCTGCCGCAAGTTGGGCGCGGCGCGGGCAAGGGTCGCCGCGCAGCCGAAAACCTCGGGATTTTGCCGTTCGGCGAGACGCATGCCGAACAGCGGATCGCGCAGCAGGCTGCTGCCCGATTCGAGCAGGTTCACGGCGGTAGCGCAGTCGATGTGCTGATCCGGATCCTCAAAGGTGAGCGCGTCGAGCTCGTAGTGCTCAAGCATCTTGCGCGGGTCGCGACCCCGGCTTCGCACGAGGTCCTGGAAGCCGCGCAGATATCCGGCCTGAACCGTTCCATGCGACGGTAGTACATCGTAGGCGCCATCCACGCTTATCACGAAGGTATTGTCGAGCCGCAACCCTCTTCTCCTCGCCTTGTCGGCACCCCCGGAAAGGAGACTCGCTCCGCCCATGCGCGACAGGTCCTTTCGGCGCGTGCCGAAGGTCTTGATCGCGAGAAAGCTTAGCTACATACCTCCAGGTCCGCAAGACAACGGTCCCTGCGGCGCAAACAATGGATGCGCGGCGCGAAGTGTCGAGACCGGCGCACGCGACAGCGATATCGTGCCAGAGCTTGGTTTGACATGCGTTTTTGAAACGCGTGTTTCCAAAAATTGGTGGAAAATAGACAGGTATCACATGCCAGAAAGCGCGCATCCGTGAAGCAGATCAATGGCAACGTGGCGGTCGTGACGGGAGGTGGGAGCGGCATCGGTCGTGCCCTGGCCACTGCGTTCGCCGCGGAGGGTGCATCTGTCGTGGTTGCCGACATTCTCGAGCAGAATGCGCGCTCCGTAGCGGACGAGATTACCGCCAAGGGCGGCGCAGCCGTCCCGGCCACGTGCGATGTTTCCGACCGCGCCGCAGTAAAACGCCTGAAGGCGGAAGCAAACGCTGCGTTTGGCCCCGTGACGCTCCTGTTCGCGAACGCCGGCGTGACTTCGTTCGAACGCCTCACCGACATGTCGGAACAGGATCTCGACTGGATCGTTCAGGTCGATCTGATGGGTGTCGCGAACTGCTTGTCGGCATTCCTGCCCGACATGTATGCGGCGCATCGCGGACATGTGGTCGCGACCGGATCCATGGCGGGCGTTCTTCCCGGCTGGATCCCTTACCATTCGGCATATTCGTCCGCAAAAGCAGGTGTGCTCGGGCTGATGATGAACTTGCGCAACGAAGCGGCCGAATTCGGGGTCGGCGCCACGGTGCTCTGTCCCGGCGGTGTCGAGACTTCGTTGAAATACAACAACTCGCTCTATCGGCCAGACCGGTTTGGCGGGCCGCAGCAGGCGAGCGTTCGCATCCCCGAGGGTTCATTCAAGCAGGAGATCATTTTTCGCGCGCCCGAAGAGGTGGCACAAATGGTGTTGGACAGTGTGCGTGAAAACCGCCCGATGGTCGTGACGGATCCCACAATGCGCAAGGCGTTCATGGAGAGCTATGTCAGCGTAGTGCTGGAAGCATTCGATCACGCGGACGCGTTCGACCGTCGCACCAAGCAGTGACAGACTACTCTCTGATCAGGGAATGGCTGGACACAGTCGCCACCGGGCCGGCCGAGGCATGGCGCGCCCGCGCCGCGGAGGACGTCGTTGTCCGCTTGCCGTTCGCTCCACCCGGCGTGCCGAACGAGCTGCGCGGCCTCAACCAAGCCGTCGAGGCCTTGAGCGCCGTCTGGAGCGCGAAAGAGCGGTTCACGTGGCACGATGTGGTGATCAGGAGGACCGAGGATGCCGAGCTATTCGTCATAACCGCACGTTCCGAGGCTTTGTTGCGCTCCGGGCAACACTATGCAAACAGCTACGTGATCTTGACGCGGCTGCGCGGCGGCAAAGTCGTCGAACACGTGGAGTACTTCAATCCCCTGCCGGTGATCGAGGCTTTTGGGCGCAGCAAGAGCGGCTGATCCGGCGCGAACTGCTTACGCTCGGGCGCAAGATGTCAGGACGCTCCGTCGCAGCCGAACTATACTGAATTCGAATGCTGCTTCCGGGCACGAAATCCGTCACCGAACTCGATCTTCCGTATCTTCCATTGGAGGACCCGAAGCTCGGGGCGGATCCGTCGCGATACTTCGCTGAGGCGCGCCGACAACATCCCTGGCTTGCGAGGTGGAAGTTCGGCCCGATCGTCACCCAGTACAGTGCCGTCCGCGACTTGATCCGGATGGAGCCGGACAAGATGCGCATGCCATACGATCAGCTGGTGCAAATCATGGGAGCCGAAGGGACTCCGTGGGGGCGATTCCAGGAAGGCCACATCTTGAGCCGCTCCGGCGCGGACCATCAGCGGTTGCGAGCCGTTCTGGCGCCGGCCTTCACGCCGCGCGTGGCCAACATGCATCGCCCGCTCATGCGCGATGTCATCGCGAGATTGCTGGATGAATGGGTCCCCAAAGGTGCATTCGATTTCGAGGAATTCGCGTCCTATTTTCCGATCACCGTCACCTGTAACCTGCTCGGGGCATCGCCGGATTCCATTCCCACCATTCGCTCATCTCTGGAGGCCATGGGCCTGAGCGTCAGCCTCGAGCAGAAATACATGCAAGCAATCCAGCAGGCGACGCTCGTGCTGGACGAGTTCGTTCATGTTCTGCTCGCAGCCCGGCGACGCGGCCGCCGGCTGACGCAGGACCGCGATCTCCTCGATATCCTGCTCGAAGCGCAGGCAGAGGCGAGGATGACCGAACGGGAATTGGCGGATCTGTTGATTTTCCTCTTCGTCGCCGGCTTCGATACGTCGAAGAACGTACTCACCCTGACCATGTACGAACTGCTGGATCGGCTGGACATTTACGAACGATGTGCCGAGGATGTCGCCTATTGCCGCAAGGTCATCGAGGAGACAATGCGCTATCACAGCGTGACGACGACCAACCGTCTGCTCAGCGAAGATCTGGTCTATCGGGACGTACTTCTGCCCAAGGATACCTCGCTCTGGTTTCCTTGGGCGATCGCCGCGCGCGATCCCTCGGCGGTCGCGAGCGCTGACGAATTTCAGCCCGACCGCCAGCAGACCAGCCCGCATCTGGGGTTCGGACTGGGCGCACACATGTGCCTGGGACAGTTCATTGCACGGGCACAACTGGAAGAAGGATTGCATCTCATCGCCCAGCGAATCATCAAACCAAGGTCGCCCGGACCCTTGGCCTGGCGCCCATTTCCGGGAGTCTGGGGCATTCGAGGCTTGCCGATCGAATTCGAGCGCGGAGGCCCCGGCATGATCGATCGCCCGGATGCCGCTTGATGCCCTACAACCATTATATGAAGGAACACCCATGCAGGGTTCGGTACACAAAGAGACGATAGGCACCGGTGACAATCCGTGCAGGTCGGTGACGCCCGAAGAGGTGGCGTACTACCAGGAGTTCGGCTGGGTGAAGCTCAAGGGCTTCGTTCGCGCCGAGCGGGTGAAGCTGATTCTCAAGGCGGCCCTGCAGCGCATGGGCGAAGACGCCGACAGCAATGCGATAATCGAGATCATCGGACCCGGGGTGGAGAAGAAGATTGCCTATTTCAACGCGGAGTACGGCGGCGGACTCGAGAATCCGCCGGTTCGATCCTTGATCGAGCACGTCGGCAAGAATGCAAAAGCGTTGATGGGCCGTTCAAAGCCGGTGGGAGTCAGATATTTCTCCGACTTTTATGCGCCAAAACTGCCAAGCTCGAAACAGGCGAAACACGGGGGAAACGGCCCTACCAGTTTCCACCAGGACTTCATCAATTTCTCGGTCGATCGCTCCGGCGGGATGACTTTCTGGCTTTCCCTCGAAGACTACGGCCCGGAGTTCGGGACCATGTCGTTCGTCAACGGCTCTCATCGGCTCGGTGTGCTCGGCAATTACCGCACGTACGAGAACGGCGAGGATCTGTTGGACATCTATCCGAATCTGCGCAACGAGCAGAAGATATCCGAGCCGATGTCCTATGCTGCCGGCGATGTAACCGTGCACTCCCACATGACGGTGCACGGCGCCGGCGCGAACCTCACGCCGCGGCCGCGCTGGGCGTATCTGATGCTGGTGCAACCCGTGGACGCCTGCTGGACCGGAGCGCCCGCCGAAGCGTTTGACTGTGCAGGCATGCAGATCAGCAAGCCCCTTCCCGAGGATCGGTTTCCGACGCTTGCGTATTGAACGTGAAGATCCGGCCGCTCTATTGGACGAGTTCGAACGAAGCGCACGTCGGATCGAAACGCCCTGTGGTCCGGGCACTCTCGTGTGGCGGGCCTGGGGACGCGGTCCACCGGTCGTTCTCGCCCATGGCTCGCACGGTGCCTGGTCACACTGGGTTCGAAATATCGAGACACTGGCGCGCGAGCGGACCGTTTGGGTTCCCGATCTGCCGGGCTACGGGGATTCGGCATCGGTGCCGACCGAGGATCATGCGACGATATCCGCCGTCATCGCCATCGGTCTGCGCCAGCTCACGGAATCCGAGGGTCCGCCGGACGTTGTCGGTTTTTCGCTGGGCGGCGTCATCGCCGCGCATGTCGCCGTGCGCTATCCCGAACTCGTACGCCGGCTGATCATCGTCGGCAGCGGCGGCCTGAATACGCCTATCGGATCGATCACGCTGCGGCGGGTGCGGGGTCTCGAAGGAGAGGAGCGTCGCGCCGTCAACCGCGAAAACCTGCTCGCACTCATGCTGCATGACCCGGCCGGCGTGGACGATCTGGCCTTGCATCTGCATGCCATCAATGGCGCACGCGCGAGACTCGATCCTGTGCACCTGGTCCTGCCCGACAAGCTGCTGGCGGCATTGCCGCAGCTGTCGGTGCAAGTGGATGCCGTATGGGGCGAATACGATCGCCCGCATCCTAATCCTGCCATCCAAGAGGCTGCCCTGCGCCGCTATCAGCCGAAACTCGAGTTTCGCATCATTTCCGGGGCTGGGCACTGGGCGATGTACGAGAAGCCGACGGAATTCAATCGGACCGTCCTCAGCTTGCTCGGCAGCGAACTGAGGCCGAACCGCTGAGTCCTTCAGGGGCTCTCATCGATCGGCATGCCGAAGCTATTGGTCGCCATCGATAGCATCGTATAGCTGCCGACCAGAAACACGGCCTCGATCATTTGATTGACCGTGTAGCCCGCCGCCAGGGCCGCCCAAGTCTCGTCACTCATACAGCGGTCGTTCACGAGCTCCTCGGCCGCCTGCATCAAGATTCGATCGAGCGCGCCGAGCAGCGCGCGATTCCCGGTTCGCGCTGCTTCGACTTCAACGGAGGACATGCCGACCATCCGGCCGATGCTCGTGTGATGATGCCTTTCATAGGATTCATCGCAAAGACCCAATGTACGCAGGATGAGAATCTCGCGGTCGCGAGGCGGCAATGACGACCCGCTCATCTGCTTGGTGAGGTAGGGGATGAACACACGATAGAAGTCAGGATGCTGCAGGAGCATTCGCGTCAAATTATAATGGTCGCGGCCGCTCGCCAGCGCCGCCTGATCCGGCGTGTAGGCATCGCGGGAGATCAGAGGAATACGGGGCGATGACGGCCGCACATCATCCTCCGGATTTCGAGTCCAAACGGAATCGAGTGCGAGGGACCGGCAGTCCCGCCACCTCGACCCGCGCGTGAAACACGCTGGCCTCGCGCGGCGGATTGATCCCCTTCAGGAGCGCGTCGATACCCTCGTTCCCCGCCGTCGTGACATATAGATCACGGTTGTCCGCACCACCGAAGCAGGCGCTGGTCACCGCCTTGTGCGGTACCGGAACATGGCGGTCGATGCTCCCATCCGGACGATAGCGAATGAGCTCACCCGTGGCGAAATAGGCGATCCACACAGCGCCTTCAGAATCGACGGTCAGGCCGTCGCAATCCTCTTTTGAGGAAAACACGGCGCGATTTTCGATGCTGCCGTCCGGCAGTACATCGTAGACGAAGGTGCCAAGGAGACTCTCATTGTGGTACAGCCGGCGTCCGTCGGGGCTGAGCCCAATGCCGTTCGAGAACTTGAGTCCATCACGCAGCAGCGCCACCTGGCCATCTGCCGTTATCCGGTATAGCGCCGTCAATGAGGGAGGTTTGCCGTATTCGCCCGCGTGGCTCAATGTTCCGAAGTACAGGCCGCCTTTTCCGTCCGGACACATGTCGTTGGCACCCGGCAGCGGCTGGCCATTGACCGAATTCAGCAAAGTCCCCGACTTGCCGGTCTCAGGATAAATCCAGCTAAGCCCGGAGCTGCCCCCGCAGATAATTGCGCCATCCTCGTTGATCACGACGCCGCCGATATGTTTGGAATCCTTCAGGAATACTTGAATCTCTCCTCCCGGCGACAAGCGATACAAACCGCCGAGCAGCAGATCCGCGAACCAAAGTACACCGCCGTCGGATCGCGGCGCCTCCAGGAAGCAATACGGCGAGGCCACGGACTTGAATTGCAAGTTCATGTCGTGTCCATCTCCTCGAAGACGCGCTTTGCGATCCCTATTGCGGTGTTCGCCGTCGGCCAACCCGCATAAAACGCCACATGCGTGATCATTTCGATGAGTTCTTCCCGGCGCAGCCCGTTCTCCAGGGCCTTTTTCATGTGATAAGGCATCTCGTTGGTCCGGTAGAGCGCGATCAATGTGACGACGGTGATCAGGCTGCGGTCGCGCGGTGAAAGTTCGGGCCTCGCCCAGACGTCCCCGAACAAGACTTCGTCGGTGATTTCCGCGAATTTGGGGGCGATTTGACCGAAAGCTTGACGTGCTGCATTGGTTTTCTGTGCCATTTGTATCTTCCTCGGCTGGTGATAGGTTGCGAACTACCGGCGCGAATCCGCTATGCGCGCCGCGATCAACTGCGCCATCTCGTGGAGTCTGATCTTTCCCGTCATGGTTCTCGGGATCTCGTCATGCGTGATGAACACGATATCGCGAGGAATCTTATAACTCGAGAGTACGCCGCGCAGCTTCGCGCGCAACGCGTCCTCGGTGGGGGTGCTGCCTTTCGCGGGCACGACCGCCGCGACCACACGCTGACCCAAGTCCGAATCCGGCAGGCCGACGACGACCGGCAAATCCACTTCCGGTAATTCACGCATCGCCGCCTCGACCTCCAATCGCGAGACGTTCGCGGCCTTGGTCTTGATCATGTCGCCGCGCCGCCCGACGAAATAGAGGTAGCCGTCCGCATCCAACCGCGCCAGGTCGCCTGTCGGATAGAAGCCGTCCGGCGTGAATACCTTCCTTCGATCAATCTTGTACAGGCCGGACATCAGGGCGCTGCCGCGCACCTGCAATTCGCCGACTTCGCCCACGGGAACCGGCTCATCAGTGTCCGGATGCACGAGCCGGCGCTCGAAGCCGCCGACGGCGCGCCCCGAGGCTCCCGCCTTGTCGTCAGGCAAGCGTACATCGAGCGGCTCGGCGCTATGCGCCGTGAAGGTTTCGCTCATGCCGAGCATGCTGGATTGCAAGTTCTGCGGAATGAGTACCCCAGCCTTGTCCCGAAATGGCCCAAGCCCCACGATCTTGTCGACGTCCATTCCGCGAGCGGCCGCCGCCTCGCGCAATTTCACCATGACATCGCCCCAGCTGTTGATGCGGTTGACCTTGCATCGCTCGATGGTCTCGAGGACGGCATCGATTTCGGGCGAAGGGGGATAAACGATGGTCGCGCCCAAGCTCAACACCTGCATGGTCATTCCCAGTCCACCCAGCCAGAATGTCGGCAGGTGCGGCATCATCCGGTCGTTCGGCTCGAGCAGGAAGTACTTGGTCAGCTGACGGGGAAAATACGTCGCATTCCATTGACTGTGCACCACGGCCTTTGGCAGCGAAGTACTGCCGGAGGTGTAAACGATGATGGCGTCGTCGCTCGGCGCGACTTCTTGCTCAATCGCATGCAGAAGCTGCGCGTCGGGAGCATCCGGAGCGTCCGCCCGCTGCAATAATTCTTCGACCGGTCTCGCCCAATCAAGCTCCGACGCATCGTCCAGCCAGATGGACCGCAAGAATGGCGCGCCTTGAAGACGCAGAACTTCCGCTTTCGAGCGGGACAACCCGGGGAATGCCGTGGTCAGCGTCTTGACATAGTCATGGCGCAGGAAGCGGCGCACGCCGATGAGAATCTGCGCGTCGCCGTTGCGCAGGATGTGGGCCAGCTCGCGCGGGGTGCAGAGGGTGCTTACGAGCGAGACCAAGGCGCCGATGCGCAGGGCCGCCAAAAATGCGGTGAGCCACAATATCCCGCCGGGCGCGAGCAACGCGATCCGGCAGCCCTTGCCGGCGCCCAGCGAGAGAAGTGCCCGCGCCAGCCTGGCCGTGCGCCGGTCGAGTTCCTCGTAGGTCAATGTCTCCTCGAGAGTGGCGACGGCATCCTGTTTGCCGCCGCTCGCGACGCACTTCGCCAAGAGTGCGGGCAGGGTGGATGGCAGCTCGAGATCTTCCATCGATCTCAAATGCCCCCCGCGGCATCGAAAGCAATCGGTAAAGTACGCAATCCCCAAGCGCCGAGGAACGGCCGCCATGTGACCGGACCGGCCAGCCGGGGCGACTTGAGCCGTTTCGCGATCAAGTGCTCCGGTAGATCCATGTCGCTGACCAGGGGCATGGCGCTGCCTTAGGCCGCGTCCAGTTTCCAGAGCGGTGCGCACGCTTCGACCGGGCAGTTCTCATCGACGATCCATTTCACCATGCGCCGCATGGGTTCGATGGCATCCTGCGGCAAGCCCGGATTCGCGGTCATGGCATAGCCCAAGGTGACGAACCTCTGAGCGCCATACAACGGTAATTCGTCGCGCAGTTTCAGCTTCAAGGATTCCGGGTACACGCCGATGGTTTGCGTATGCGCCGTCACGAATCTTGTGGCGTCCGCAAGATCGTCGAGCGGCACCAGATTGGCGACGCGCCCGGAGAGCCGGGGATAGAAATCCACCGCCTCGTCCAGCTTGGACACGATGATCGCCCCCTCATCCTCGCGGCCGCCGATCACTTGATAGAAGTCCGGGGTCGAGCGCAGGGCTTGAATGTCGTTACGCAATTCCGGATCGATGCTTTTCGGCTTGGTGCTCAACCGCCCGGGAAGCTTCATCATGGCGTCGTAAATCATCTGGCCAAAGCGCGTGAGCGTGGCCAACCCCTCTTCGGACGTGCCGCATTCGGCCAAAATCACCCGTGCCGAGGAGCACCCGGTCTGGTTTGACGCGCCCACGTCGGTGGCCGCCCTCAAGGCCGCATCACGCATCGTTTCTTCATCGCGAAACGTCTCGCGGCCGATGATGGTCGCACTGCGCTTCGGATCGAGCGAAATCAATTCCAAGCCGGGCTGGATGTAGCGGCTCACATGCTTCATGGATGCCATGCCGCCCCAGGCGATGATCTTCTCCAGATTCTTGGGCTGATACAGTTGCTGCTCGAATTCCTCGGTGCCACCCTTCCAGTACGCCACCGATAAATGCTTCGTCACCGGGTGATCCGGCGCCATCTTGATCATCGAGCGGGCCACGGCCAAAGCAGTAAACGGATCATTCGAGGGTGACTTGATGATGGCATCACTCCGCGTGAGCGCATTGCGTGCCACCGATATGATCGAAGTGATCGGACTGTTGCCGGCGACGATGTGCAGAGCCCGTGCGCCCATCGCACGAATCGACACCACGCGCCCGTCGGACAGCGTCGCTTTCTGCCAGCCTTCGACGAAGCGGATTCCGATCGGCACCTCGATGAAGTCCCGCACGGTCTCGCGGCTGAGGTAATGGCTCGTGAGCGAGTATTGCCATTTCAAGATCGGCGGCGTGAGATCCGTCATTGCATATGAGTGTTCAAGCGCCTCTTGCATGAACTCGTTTTTCGATAAATCCAAGGCCTTGCCGAGTTCCACCAAGTAATCGATGATCTCCTCGATCTTCAGCGCGTAGAGCGAGCGCATATCGCCGGGATCGCGCAGCGGCAGTCGGCTCACGATCTTGGTCGGATCCGGCGACTGGAATTGAGCCGCACCTCCCCGACCCCCAAAAATCACCAGATCGTCCGAAATGAGCCGTCCGCGAATGGCGCACGGCGCAATCATCATGCTCATGTACGGGCTCCTGATCGTGTAGCTGCCAGAAAATCGATCGCCGCCGCGTGCGCATCTTCCGCCGCCGCGCAGGTGATCTTGTCATCGGCCCCCGTTTTCTCGCTGAAGCGCCGGATTGCCGGGTGGATGTGGACGGTGGTCCTGCCGCAGGCACAAGGTCTCCAATCAACCGTCACCTCGTCGCCCGTCGCGACACCACCCCAATAGGTTTGCGGAACGAGATCAAAAAAGGTGGCCCGGCCGGTTTGTGTGCCCGTTCGGGGAAGGCTCCGCCCCGTAGCCGGATCGAGCGCATACGGCACGATCCAGGGCGGAACGTGATAGTGATTCTCGCTGCATTTTGCGGTGATCATGGTCACTTCGGTCATTCCATAATATTGGCCGATACGCCTGGCGCCGGTGAATTCCAATACCAGCTCTTCCCAGTTCTCGGGGAGGTTGCCGCCCTTGCTGCCGCCGCCGCATTGAACGATGCTGGACGGCCCAAACATCTGCCGATAGCCTCGTTCTAGTCCTCGTCTCGAGAGCTCCGTCAACGATGCAGTCATCCCCGCGATATAGACTTTTTGTCCTTTCAACGTGATCAGCCGGTCGAATATGCGGTGCATGGCCTGCGCGGTGCTCTGCTGGATCGCCTCGAATTCGCCTTGGCGCGCTTTCAAAGTCGGGCTGATCTCCAGGCGATCGAGCTCGCCACGCGCCTGCGCCCGCCGCAACCGGGCCGCGGTGAACATCACGTCCGAGCTCATGTCCATGTCGTAGAGGGTGTGGAGGAAGTCCTTGGAGCCTGCAAAATTGTCGACCACCCAGCTTGCCGCGCGTCCGGCGTGGCTGCGACCGCCGCGAAAGCCGAGATAGAAACTGTGCCAGGGCTCGCGGCGCAAGTCGGGCAGCGATTCGATCCCGTTGAAATCGCGGCTCGTCATGCCGAAAATATCGCTCACGATCCGGTAGTCCTTGCGGGTGCGCGGCAGGAAAGTCATCGCGCCGCTCGTACCGGAGGAATTGACGACCTGCATGTCGGTGGCTGCTTCCAGCGCTTCGAGCCAGGAATCGATGCCCGTGCAGCCACGCACGTCGGCCTTGCTCACGTCGGTGGACGTGAGACGCCCGAGCCACTTGGTCATCTGGTCGAAGCGGTTCTTCTCGAGGAGCGAGACCGGATACGACTTGTAAACCGAATCCGGAAAGACGAGATTGGCGCCCTCATCGAGATTGTCGAGGTGGCCGATCCCTTGCTCATCGGCGGCTGCCTTCAAGACGGCCACCCGGTCCCGCAGCTGCGCAAAGCGTTGTTGCAGTACTGCGAGCTGCATTTCTTCCGCGTACTCGCGCGGCACCTGGTGCGCTCTGCGGTTTGAATAGTCGAAGAACTTGGGAGGGTCATCGGCCATCCGCAGGGCTTCTGCTGCAAGACTCATTTGGCTCGCTCCTCTAATGCGCCGGCCCGGATGCGGGGCTGAACCGGATCGGCAGGCCCTTCAAGCCCCAGGTTCCCGGGAACGGCCGAGCGCCGCTTTTGCCGATCAGCTTGGGATTCTTCATCCGCTGCGCAATGAGATGGAGACCCTCTTCGATCTGCGCCCGCGCAATGTATTGACCGAGGCACATGTGCATTCCGCGCCCAAAGGCCAAATGCCGATTTTCCTGCCGGCGCTCGGGATTGAATGTATCGGGATCGGAAACCGCATCCGGATCGCGGCCGGAAATGCTGTTCGGCAGGAACAGCATCGTATCTTTCGGAAACACGACGTCGCGATATATGAACTGTTCGTTGACCAGCCGTGCGCTGTTGCCCGGATTTCGAAACCGCAGGCTCTCGGCCACGACTTTCTGGCAGTACTCCTTGTCCACCGCGCAGCGATCGTAAATCTCGGGCCGTCCGATCAACGTGTCCATGATCATGGTGAGCACGTTCTTCGACGTGTCATACCCTGCAACGAACAAAAAAATCAAAAAGCTGGTCATCTGTTGGTGGCTCAGTCCGCCCGCATCCCTGGCTTCGATGAGCATGTCCAAAAGATCGGGCTCCGCGCTCAGGCGCTTTCCCGAGCGCCGTTCGGCGACGAGGCGATCGAGATAT
>Ga0302326_10004612_pt1 | contig 31827 bp, 23 predicted proteins | sample Palsa_T0_3_FD_202264 | JGI IMG/M metagenome (GOLD analysis project Ga0302326, IMG submission 202264) | Peat permafrost microbial communities from Stordalen Mire near Abisko, Sweden - Palsa_T0_3 | ecosystem: Environmental > Terrestrial > Soil > Palsa > Peat permafrost | place: Sweden: Abisko...
TCTGGATGTAATTCGAAATCACGGCGAGCGGGGTATTCACTTCGTGCGCCACGCCGGCCGCCAGCAAGCCGAGCGAAGTGAGTTTCTCGGTTTGCACCATTTGCTCTTCCAGGCGCACGCGTTGCGTAATGTCGTCGAGAAGAATGAGCCGTCCCAGGCGGGCTCCATTTTTGCCCACGAGCGGCGCGATGGAAGCGTTAATCACCAGACGGCGCCCGGCGGGCGTGTTCAGATGGAATTTATAGATACCGGAAACGTGATCGCTGGTAGCGCGCAAAGCAATTTCGGCTACTAGATCCTGCGGGAGTACGTCCTGCAGGTGACGCCGAAGCGCTTCCCGGCGAGGAATGGCGAGCAAATCCTCGAGTTGAGGATTCCAGGATTCGATGCAATCTTCCAGATCGACCGTGAGTACGCCTATGTTCAGTGATTCGACGATGTTCTCACTGAAATCCTTCAGCCGCTCGATCTGCATGGCCTTCTGCTCGAGTGATTGATAGAGCCGCGCATTCTCAATGGCGATGGCCACGTAACCCGCGATGGTGGAAAGCAATTCGAGATCGTCCGTCGAGAGATAATCGCCATCGACCGTCTTGCCGAGGCCCAGAATCGCGACGGTGCGGTCGCGGAAGCGGCAAGCGATGAAATAATTCAGATCGAGCTCTTCGAGCGTCCGGCGCACGGAGTCGGATTCCTGGCTAGCCGCCCGCGCCGATTCGAAGAACAAACATCCACGCTCCAGAGCAGGACGCGAAGGGTCGAGAAACGATAGGTCGAGCGGACCTTCAGGCCGCAGTCCCATCGAACGCGAGAGGACGAACTGTGCCGGACGCGCAGGGTCTTCGAGAAATATTGCGAGCCGGTCTACCAACAGGGTTTGCGAAATGCGGTCGAGCACGGAGCCGACCAAGGGTTCGAGGCGCACCTCGTTTGTGAGGGCGCGTCCGAACTCGATGAGCGTGCGGCGGTAATTGAGCCGGTCGCGATAAAAAAAACGGTCAAGGCGAGTCTGAACCCATCCTCGCACCGGCTCAAACAAAAACGCCGCGACAACGATTGCAATCACGCCGCCCGCCGGACCGGTGGGCCAGCGCGTGTGAAACGTCTCGCCGATTAGGGCGATGCCCGCGAAATAAATACCGACAACCGCAGCAGTCGCGAAAGTGTAAGCAAGTCCCCGCTTGAAGATGATGTCAACGTCCATCAGGCGGTAGCGGATAATGGCGTAACCAAAACACAGTGGGATGAGCGCTAGTGAAAAGACCGACAGTTTCATCCACGGCGCAGGAACAATACCCAGCACGTAGGGCACGATATAGAACAATAGAAAGGGTAGCGAGCCTGCGAAGGTTCCACCGGTGACCCACTTCAATTGCTGCCGTAAGACACCACTGGGTGCGCGGCGGTAACTAAAAAGGAAAATAGTGGCAGCAATCAGAAAATAGATTCCGAGATTCGCCTGTTCCACTTTATCGAGCCAGTATCGTGTGCTGAATGCCGGCAGAAAATTCAACGTCCCGGAGGCGATGAAAATATGCAAGGTTAGAAGCAAGGCCGGCAGAGCGTAGGTGGCAGTTAGCTTCGGCCAGAGGGCGCCACGGCGCTCCGGGAATACGAGCGCAAAGTGAACGAGCAAAGCCGGCTGTAAGAGGAGCGCGACTACGTTGGCCCAGTAAATCGTTTGGTCGAAAGAATTCAGCTTTCCGGTGTAATGAAAGCTATAGAGAATGAATGAGGCCAGGCAGAAAACGTAAAAATGAATCGCGCGCGGCGCATTCCAACGGCGGACGAATATGAACAGCCCGATGAAGAGATATAGGAGCGCTGTAATGCGGAGGTAATTCTCGATCGAGGATGAATTGTCCTGTGGCGCGGTTACCAGCCGCGTCTCAAAGATGGCCTCGCCACGGCGCATTTGATAGTGAACTTCCGCCCATGGCCCCACGTGAAACAACACGCGTGTGACGTCGGTGGCGCGTTGAATCGGGACGCCCCGGACCGACTCAACAAGGTCGTTCTGCTTGATGCCAGCCCTGGCGGCTGGCGAGTCAGCGACAACGTGCCAGGCAGTCACTCCCTGAGCCGAATCCATCCAGGTGACACCGTCATCTGGAAGAACAAAGCGGGAGCGTTGTTGGAAATTGAGGACAGCGAAGACCACAGCGGACAGGGTTATAAGTGCCAGGAGGACTGCGCCGAGCCGCATTCGGAGACTGTCATTCATCCAGCTACACCCGTAACCTCTGTCCAGAACTCATATAACGCAAGCACGTCAGCTTCCAGTAAACTGCAGATTCTATTAATCATAAGTTTATTATTTCTATAAACTTGCGAGAGGGGGCGCTTGAAGAAACTAACGGAATACCATTTGTGGGAGCCATCTTCCCGTTTCCAGTACACTGATTTTAACTGTTTTAACTAGAATTGAAAACTAAGCCCACCGCGGATGAATCGGTAGGTCGGGATCAGGACGACTTGGCCGTCAGGAGTGGCTAAGGGAACGTAACCCTGTGCGAAGAGGTTACCGCAGTCGGCCAGGAGTTCCGCGTGACCTGGGATGAAGCTTGGCAACGGTTGGTGAATCCCGAGGCTCAGATACGGATCGAGGTGATACAGAGACTCGCCATAAGGATCCATTGCAGAGACCACCGGGCCATTGATCCATTTGTAGCCAGCAGTAAACTTTGTCCCAATGCGGGGAACTCTTGCGGTCAGGCGCCCGCCTGCGCTTTGGCGATAGCGCATCGCCAACTGGTTTCTTAATGCTGCTTGAGAGGGGTCTTCCGTCGGGGATAGCGCTCCCGCATATTCGTAGATAACCGTAGCAGTAACATTATCCGAGAATTTCTGGTGATAAGCGACACGTGTACCTAATGAGCTGGATTCACCGGCGTCGTAGGCAAAGACGTTTGAGAAGAAATCTTGTAAATAATCCGGTCCGGCAACGGACCCGTGCCCGAAAACCGCCGTGTGCGTCGAACGGTCGTTGAACAGAGCCACGGTGAGAGTGGCATTCTTACTGAACGCATGTTCAATGGCCAATTCTTCGTGCAAGCCGTTCTCAAGAACCGAATGACCGTCGCGCATCAAAACTATGGGAAACTGATCGAGAGTGTTTAGGGCAGACTGCAGCGTACTTTGATCGCCTGCAGAATCCTGCCAGCCATTGGCTGCGGCGAGAACGGACACCTGCCATGTGGGAGCAAGCTGGACGGCCATCTCAGCGCGCGGCCGCACGCTTGCGGTCGTGCCCGCGAGACCCGCCATCACGAAATCCGAACCATAGCGAAGGCTGATGCGGTCACCGATCACGAAAGAATTGTCATACGACATGCGCAGCCCGCGGAACGTGGGCCCGTCCGGACCCAACTGTGATTGGCGAATTAGAATGGTAGTCACCGGACCCACGCCGGGCTCGCCTGATGGAATCCATTGAGTGGCGAATCCGCCGGAATAGGACCCACTTTCGTAGCTGAACTGGCTAGCCATCAAGAGTTGGTCATGACCGCCAAGAGAGAGATCATAAACAAGGGCCGTGCCCGGGGAATCGGCCGGATTCGAGACCGAACCCGGATGATCTGATCCCGAAGTTAGTTCCAGACGCATGCGGCCTGCCTGATTTTGCGCGGTTTCGAATTGGCCCGGTGGAACGCCGAATATTTCGCCGTCGTCTTGCCAGCGCAGGACCGGACGCGTCGCCGACGCGCTTCGAAGCACCCAAGTCCACTCGTCCGCAGCGATGGGTTGATCGGACTGGCGTTGCAGTCTTTCGAGTGATGAGAATATCGAGCCGAGAACAATTTCGAGTAGGGTGGTGCGCTCATCATTAACCAAGATGTGCTCCTCCATCACAGGGAGGAAGCCAGCCAGCGTCACTTTGATCGAGTACGTGCCGGAAGGAAGCAGCGCGGTAGAAAATCGTCCACGATCGTTGGTGAGCAATTCGACAGCTGAACTGCCGAGCAATTGATCGGAGCTGACAAAGATAGTGGCGCCCATCTGAGGGGTCCCGGAAGAGTCCAGCACTACGCCGGATATCTTGCCGGAATTCGGCGCACCAATGGCCGAAAGAGGAAGCAGGCACAGGAGCACCCCGAAAATGGATGAGCGAATCACTCGCAGGCTCACCAGGTCACCTCCTCTGTGCAGTCGTTTCGGCTGGTACTTTCACCGTAAAATCCATTGCCGGCGTAATTGTCTGTTTGGCGAGATTATCGGTTACCGCCACTTCCAGCTTGTACGCTCCAGGTGGCAACGAGCCAAGCGTAATGATGTTTTCCAGAGTCAATTCCTCGCCGTGCTCGGGCAATTTATCCTTAGGAATATCGAATTTCAGGACTGGCTCGGTAGTTTTATCCTTCATGACGCGATACTGTACGGTAGCGTCTGACTTATGAGTTTTGTCATCCACTTTCAGGTTGTAAATCTGCAGAAATACACCCATTCCATCCGCGGCTCCGAATGACGCATCCAGCTTAGGGCGCACCTTCACATCGCCCAGGACGAACTGGCCGAGCCCGATGTCCTTCGACGAAACGGGCAAAATCTGATCCGCGAGAATCAAGGAGCTGGACGACAAGTGGTCGTCCTCAAAACGCGGAACCGCCAGCCGAGTATTTACCACACCGACGTTCCCGTTATTTACGTCCTTAAGCACGATATCGAGGCGATAGAGCCCAGGGCTCAAAGGTACAGCTTTCTGATAAATCGACGGCACGGCGCGCGCCTGTTGCAGTAAAGCCGATGGAACATCGCGTTTGACCGTATCCTCAAAGGTTTGAACAATGCGCCCGCTCAGTGTGCTTATGCGCGCGAAAAGGTTGACTGTGGCGGAGTCCACTCCCTGTTTTTCTTGGAAGCTCAACTGTCCGGTCGGTATCTGCACGGTGATGGGAACCAGGACCGTCTCTGATGTGATACGCAGGAAATAAAAGCGGTAGTCGAACTTCACCTGATCGCGCACGAGCCGGGAGGTAACCACGGCTTCCAGATCCTTGAACTTTACCGGAGGCGCCTGCTGGATCTTAGCGTAAAGTTCCAGCCGGGAAAATTCATTCGCGCTCTCTGGCGCCATTCCGATCGGCGCAGCATCGTGCGTACCGTCCGTGTTGTTGAACCGGCTAGTCTTGCTGGCCAATCCCGTTGATTCCATTTGGGTGAGGCCCGCGCCTGGAACCATAAGAAGGGCGTCCTTCTCGCTGGGATCCATGGTCAGATGGTATTCCCCGCTCATTGTCGGGTCCACGAACTCCAGAATGACATTTTCGCCTATGCCTTCGAGATAGCGATATCGCCAGTCCTCGAAAGGATAGGTGGAAGTTTCTCCTCCGCCTTCCTCGGCTGGACGATCATAGCTGCCACCCGCAGGATGCGAGTCGATTTCATCGGCTGGACCCCACATGATGTAGATACGGCCGCGGTCTGTCCTCCAGCCAGGTATTCCAGAGGAGAAGTGCTCGTTGACATACGCAATTCGACGATAGTGTTCCTCTTTAAATGTGTTGTCGGCCGAATCAGGGTCGGGATTGCGCCGCTGCCAGAAAGCTTCGATAAACTGCTCACGCTCTTCGTTGGTACTGAGGTGGAGAAAGCTGCTGCGCTCTTCGGGAGTTATGATGTAGACCACGTCCTCGTCAAGCCACTTCCTATATTGGGAATCTAATTCCTTCCTTAGATCTTTGTCACTCTTGGCTTTTTGTTTTGCAGTTTTCTTGGCCGGATTTTGTTCAGGCTGGGCTGGTTGCTGCCCTTGAGATTCGCCCTGGGCAAACGCCGAGGACGCTGCCCCCAAACCAGCGGTTAAAATCGCTAAGAGAAGCCATTTACCGCAACGGCCAATAATCAACGTTTTCCCCTTGATTGATTGGAGATTCTAACCTGTCCGAACGTACAGGTCAACGTAGTCCCCCCGCCGATATGGGATATGAGCACATTAGACGAACGGGGGTTGCCTGGCATTTTCAGGGGATTTACTTGCTTGGGACGCTTCGCGGCCTCACGCGGTTACTTGGCCACTGGTCTAGAACATCCTTTTGGTTCGCTTGCACCAGAATTTGGCCAGGAGCGCGGCGATTCTGTTTCTTTCCCCGCCAAAAACATCTAAAATGGTCCGGGTGGGGATGGCGAGATTCGTCGCACGGACACCCAAAGTGACCGAGAATTAGCGATCCCGGGCGACGTAGCGGGATAGAGCTCCCCCTTCAGAACGAGAAAACAGGAATGAAAGAGCCCGAAGGTTTATGTAGCTAACTGTCTTTATCTCTTTATCTTCGTCTAATCCGGAAACATTCCGGCCCCTTCGGACGTATGGAATGGTGTGGCGGATGCTTCCGTCCGTTGACGTGAGGACATAAAAGGTTGATGCAATGAAAACCTGGCAAAAAGTGTCAATCGGTGTGGGAGCTGTAGTCGTGCTCGGCAGTATTGCGTGGTACAGCGTCTATCAGGCGAACAAAGGTGTTGTGCAGGTGCAGACCAGCAAAGTCGTTAAGCAGGATCTGACCTCGATCGTAACTGCATCCGGTGAAGTGAGGCCGAAAAATTATACGAACGTACTGGGCGAAGGCATCGGGAAAATTACCAATATAGTGGTGAAAGAAGGCGACCATGTGAAGAGGGGCGACATCCTGCTGCACCTGGAAAACATTCAGCCGGCCGCGGATGTTCAGGCCCAAGAGGCCAGTATCAGTTCCACCGAAGCGGGCATGCGTGTGGCCTCCGCAAGTTATGACTCCGCGGTCGCGACGCTAGCCCAGCGCCAGGCAGACCTTGAAAAGGCCAAGTTCGATTGGCAGCGCACCCAAGAACTCTACAAAGACCAGCTTATTGCCAAGCAAGAGTTTGACGCGAACAAAGCCACTTACGACAGCGCGGTGGCCGCGCTTAACGCCTCGAAAGCACAGGTTGAACAAGCTCGCGCGGCGCGAGATCAATCGCGGGATAACATGAATCAGAACCAGGCAGTCCTGAAACACACAAAGGACATTCTTCGCAAAACGACCTATACAGCGCCAATCGATGGGATTGTCAGTTACATCGCTGTACGCGTCGGGGAAAACGTCGTACCCGGAATTCAGAACGCCGAAGGCAGTAACCTCATGACCATTTCCGACATGAGTATCGTCACCGCCGAGGTGAAAGTCGACGAGACTGATATCACCAACGTGCGAGAGGGACAGCCCGCCGAAGTGACAATTGACGCGCTTCCGGGCAAGACGTTCAAGGGTCACGTAACCCAAGTTGGCGAGCTTGCTATTCTTCGTTCGTCCGGACAGGCGGCCACCACGCAAACGACTGCAAATACCCAGGAAGCGCGTGACTTCAAAGTTGTGGTCACCGTGGATAATCCACCCGAGGCGCTCCGCCCCGGCCTTTCCGCGACCGCCAAAATTCAGACAGCGGAAAAGAAGGACGCCCTGACTATTCCGATCCAGGCGCTAGCCGTGCGGACCCAGAAAGAAATCGAAGAAGCGAAGCCGGGCAAGAAAGGGAGCGACGTCACGCTCGCGGCTTCCAAGCCGTCTTTGGGGGCGAATGGCGATGCCAAGAAGACCGATATTCAGGGAGTTTTTGTCATCCGCGAGAAGAAGGCAGAGTTCGTTCCGGTGCAGACGGGTATCGCGGGTGTGACCGATATTGAAGTTACCAGCGGTCTGAAAGACGGCGACGAAATCGTCATCGGAAGCTACAAAGCGCTTCGTACGCTGCGGCCCGGCGCCATGGTCAAGGTGGACAACTCCGCGCCCAAACGCGAAGAATCTTCCACCTAGTTGGACTGAATTCAGGAGCACATTGCGCATGGCTGTCGAAGAAATCATCGCTCCGCAGAGTTACCGCAAGGACCTGGTTGATACCGGCATAGTTATTCAAACTGAAGATCTTTGGAAGACGTACGAAATGGGCGCAGAGCAATTGCATGCGCTGCGCGGCGTGAGCATCGAAATCCACAAAGGCGAGTATGTAGCCATCATGGGTCCATCGGGTTCGGGAAAGTCCACCCTTATGAATCTGATTGGCTGCCTGGACACGCCCACCAAGGGGAGTTACTGGCTGGCGGGACGGCTGGTTAGCCAGCTCGACGACGATGAGCTCGCCTACATACGCAACAAAGAGATTGGATTCGTCTTCCAGACGTTTAATCTGTTGGCGCGCGCGACTGCGCTGCACAACGTCGAGCTGCCCATGATTTACAATGGCACGCCTTCGGAAGAACGCCTGGGCCGCGCAAAAAAGGCTTTGAGCCAAGTGGATCTCGCCGATCGCATGATGCACAAGCCCAACGAACTCTCAGGTGGCCAGCGGCAACGCGTGGCCATCGCGCGCGCGCTGGTGAACGCGCCTTCGATTCTTCTGGCTGATGAGCCCACAGGGAATCTGGACTCGCAGACGGGCGAAGAAATTATGGCGCTTTTTGCACGTCTGCACGAGCAAGGCAATACCATCATCCTGGTCACGCACGAATCAGACATCGCGGCCCACGCACACCGCGTGATTCGTCTGCGCGATGGCAAAGTTGAAAAAGACGAGCGCACGCGCTAAAAGCTGCGCCAACCCCGAGCATAATTGCGACTGCCGTCCTATAGCTATATTCTGAAGCCTGTACGTAGTGCCGTTCTTGGGGCCCCCTACAAGCCATTCGAAGGGAGATATCAATGAAACTTGCGCCACGGTGTGGCCGTAGGGCTTTGCTCGCGGCGCTGTTACTTCTGCCAGTGCCCGCGGTCTTTGCCCAGGACCAGTCGGCACAAAAACCGGAGGCCGCTACTGACACGCACCAAACGGCTGACACCACCAAGCCCGGCCCGGAGCAGGAATTCTTGGGGAAACGCTCGGGTGAGTACACAAGAACGGTGAAATTTGTTGCGCAGCCAAATGCTGATGCGAACGCCTCGACCGGAACTTCAAAAATGTCTGTCGCTCTGGGGGGACGATTTATCGTCGAAGAAAACAACGATACTGTTTTTGGGCGCCCTGTTTCGGGAACGCGCATCTACGGCTTCAACAACATTACCAAGCAGTACGAGGCGGTATGGATGTACACAGGGTCCACAGCCATGATTTTTTTAACCGGAACCAGCAGCGATGGGGGCAAGACCATCGATTTTAACGGTATGACACAGAATCTCCGCGGCGGTAAGGTCCCCCTGCACGCCACAATGCGGCAGATAGACGACAACCAATTTGTCGTCACGCTGATGAGCACTGGAGCGGACGGTAAGGAAGCCGCGTTTCAGGAAACTACTTACACGCGAAAGAAATAGCCGGTGGAAGGAAATGACAGCGGGCGGTTCAACTTGAGAAGAAATTGCGGGCGAGGAAGAGCACGTTGGCAGGTCGCTCGGCCAGGCGGCGCATGAACCAGGGGAACCAGAAGGAGCCGTAGGAAATCAGCACATTGCAACGGTAGCCGTCACGCGCGAGCCGGATTTGCTCCGCACGCTGGATGCCGTACAGCATTTGGAATTCAAGGTGTGCTTTTGCAATCCCCTGCGATGCGCTCCATTCCACGATTTTCTTAATCAGGACGCGGTCATGCGTAGCCATTGCCGCCCGAACACGCATCTTGCGCGATTCAGGACTCAGCAGTCGTTGAGCGAGATGAAGGTAATTCTCGTCCACATCCCTCTTCAACGGAAAAGCTATTTCAGCAGGTTCGTTGTACGCACCCTTCACCAGGCGCACAGAGGCTCCAATCGAAATCAGCGCATCCAGATCCTTTTCGGTGCGAAAAAGATATGCCTGCACGCACACGCCAACATTCGCATAGGCCTTACGCGCGCGACGATAGAGCTGGAGCGTGACGTCCACGTAAGGGCTCTGCTCGATATCAATCCAGAGAGTTTTTTCCGCGGGAGTGTGTTCGATCAGCGCGACGAGATTGGAGTAGCAAAATTCATTATCGAGGTCCAGGCCAAGCTGCGTCAGTTTCACGGATACTTCAGCAGGTAAGTTCGCGGCGCGTATTCGATCGAGGACATCCAGATAATGCTTTGAGACTTCTTGCGCCTCCGCGCGATCGGTGATGTTTTCGCCAAGGTGCGTCAACACCGTGCCGATGCCATTCGACGCCAGCGTCTGCGCCGCAGTCAGCGCGTCTTCGACATTTTCACCGGGCATGAAACGCTTCACGGCTCTCCGCATGAACCCGTAGCGCGGCGCACGCTCCCGCAGCCATTGGCTCTGCGAGGCCTTCAAAAGCGAGCGTCTCATCAGACTCATCGAAAGTTTTCTTGCCGCAGAATTTATTGCGGCGTGGAGAGTGTTTTGATCAAGCGATAGTAGAAATCCACGCCTTCGTAAAATGACGCGACGCGAATCCGTTCATCCCGGCCGTGCGAGCGATCATCATCCACATCCATGAATACGCCGGGAATGCCGTAGGTGGGAAACCCGGCCGCTCGCGAGATAGCTCCGTCACTGGCTCCGGCATCCAGGACCGGAACAACCGGAACGCCAGGCCACATCTCCGCCGCGACTTTTTCAATTGCACTCATCACGTTTGGCTGAAGCGTGGAAAGCGGATTGGATCTTAATCCTGATCCGGACGAGGTGATCTGTGACACGGAAACTTTGGGGTCCGCTAGCACCTTCTCCAGCGTCGCCTGAACCTCGGCAGGCGTGTGTCCCGGCAGAATGCGGCAATTAACGTTCGCGCGTGCCATTCCCGGCAAAGCGTTATTTGCATGGCCGCCTTCGAGTCGGGTCGCGACGCAGGTAGTGCGCATTCGCGCGTTGTAAAAAGGAGATTCCGAGAGCCGCGCGATGGCAGCCTCATCCGGCGGCGTTTTAAGAATCGCTTTCATATCCGCGCCTGTTGAGCCGCCGACGATGTCAGCTTCGCGCTTAAAGTATTCGCGCGTCACTGCGCTGAGCTCAAAGGGGAATTGATAACGCTCGAGGCGGGTTAGAGCTTCCGCCAACTCGTAGATTGCGTTTTCTTTGCCCGGCAGCGAGCTGTGGCCTCCCGGGTTCGTTACCTTCACATCGAAATCCTGATAAAGTTTTTCCGCCGCCTGGACGCCGACGAGCAGTTTCTTTCCTTGGTCCAACTCGAAATCGCCAGCGTCAGGATTTAGAATGAATTCGGCGTCAATCAAGTCGCGATGATTCTTAATCAGCCATTCCACACCGTTTGACCGCCCGCCTTCTTCGTCGGCCGTGAGCGCCAGAATAATGTCACGGTCCGGCTTGAAGCCTTCCTGTTTCATGCGAATCATCGCCGTCATCAGAATTGCGTCGCCGTCTTTGATGTCTCCCGACCCGCGGCCGTAGAAGTAGCCATCCTTCTCGATAAATTGAAACGGATCCATAGACCAATCTTCGCGCCGCGCTTCGACCACATCCAGGTGGCAAATCAGCAGCATCGGTTTTTGTGCGCCCGTACCGCGCAGGCGAGCGACCAGGTTGCCTTTGCGAGCATTCGGTCCAATCACTTGCACATCGTCCGCGGTATACCCGGCATCGCGCAGCCGCTGGGCCATCGCTTCCGCTGCTACCGTCGTGCTGCCCACCGAATCCGTCGTGTTAATTTCGATGAGCTGCCTGTAAATATCGTGCGCAAGTTTATTGGTTGCATCATCACTTTGCGCGCGAAGACCGCCGCCGACGAAAGAGCACGCGAGCGCGGCTAGCAAGATGGAAGTCCGAAATTTCATTTACTCTCCCGAATAGGAACGAACGAGACTAACAGACCCCGGGCGGGACGGTCAAAATGGCGGCGGGGAAAACGGTGTGTCCTTTGGTGATTCGAGAACGTAGATAGCGTAGCGATAGACTTCGACCTTCCACCGTTCGCCAATAGATCCTTTCTCAAAAATTTCGCCGAATGCCGCGTGGATTTCGTGTCTCTCGTCTTCCGGGAGCGCGGCCAGAAAATCGCCGAAGCGATTTTTCGCCAGCGTCATCGGGTCGGTGATGCGCGTCGCCGAGGGTTTCTGATCTGCGGCCGCTGCGGTTGCCGGCGCGACAGTCGTCTCTTTGGGCGCGGGCGGACGTTGATTAACAGGCTTCTGCTCATAGCTCTGATAGAGCGCATAGCGGAACTGCTTTTCGTACAGGGCAGCGAAGGCCGTTTTCAAGGGATCGGCCGGAGGTTGCGCCACGGCGAGAGCCAAGGCCGTGAAATTCTTCAGCGCGGTTTCGAAATCGTGGAAGTTTCCGCGCACGCCCATCAACGGTCCTTTACCGCTCTTGCCTAGCGACGCGGCAAGACGGTCGGTCCGCGCACCGTAGCATTTTCCGTACACCGCGATTGCACGCAGCATTGCTTGAGCCTCCGGGGTTTGGCCACTCGGCTTGTTCGCGCTAGCCGCCGCGCCGGGAGAGGCCTCGTTGGCTGGATTCACCTTGCCGTTGAAATGGGTAATCCAGTCCGTTGAACTCATCTGCAGAATTTGCGCGCAGGTCATTCCAAGCTGATCCGAGGCTGCCGCTCGCTTCTGGCTCGGTTGCTGGGCACCGAAGCTGCTGGCGATCGCTGTTAGTAAAAGAAGTACGATGGAGAATGATTTCATGAAATAGTTTTTCCCCTCGCGATCGGCACGGATTTTCAAAATCGCAAAGCTGTAAAGACTTAGTTCTGGGACGAGATAAGCGACTTCGCCAAGGTCAACGCTTCTTCCCGCGTGCTAATCGAGTCATTTAGTTGTGCTTCCTCAACTGCATTCAGAATTTCCTTAAATGCCGGCCCCGGCTTGAGGCCGATGGCGAGAAGGTCGTCCCCGGTTAACAACCTTGGCGGACGTATTTCCTCCGCAGGGGTCTGGTCTATAAATCGGCGAACGAAGTCATAATTGTCCAGCATGCGGTGGCTGGACGAGCAATCCAGGCGGTGCAATTCAAGATGCTCGTCAAAGCGGTTCAGGCGAGCGAACCGTTTTAGTGTAGCCGGCTTCATCTGCAGCACATCTTTGAATTTCATGTGGCTTGCAACCAGCGCGGCGATTTGTTCCGTGTCGTCGTTTGAGAAACGAAAGCGGCGGCAAATCTCTTCAGCCATGCGCGTGCCGACCTCGGCGTGCCGGTCGAAGCGAATTCTTCCATCCGGGCCGGAAGCGGGCGTGAAAGTGGCCGGCTTACCGACGTCATGCAAAAGCACGCCCCATGCGAGCGTGGGCGAGCATCCGGTCGGGAGTTTTTCAAGCATCAGGAGAGTGTGGATCCAGACGTCGCCTTCCGGATGAAATTGCGGCGGCTGTTCCACGCCCTTCATGCGCGCGATCTCGGGAAGAAGCTGGGGCAGAAGCTTGGTTTCATCCAGCAACTCAAACGCGCGCCGAGCGGCACCTTCGGTGAGCAGCTTGGTCAACTCATCGCGAAGCCGCTCCGGAGAAACCTGCCCGATTTCGGGGGCCAGATCCTGAATCGCGCGAAAAGTTTTCGGTTCAATCTCGTAGTGTAGCCGCGCGGCAAAACGTACCGCGCGAACCATGCGCAGCTTGTCCTCGCGGAATCGCTCGACTGGATCTCCGATGGCGCGGATAATTCCCGCGCGAAGGTCTTCGCGTCCGCCAACAAAATCCAGAACCTCGTTCGTCTCCGAATTCATAAGCAGAGCGTTGATCGTGAAGTCCCGGCGCTTCACGTCTTCCTGCGGTGTTTTTGCGAGCACGACACTGTCTGGGTGGCGGCCATCGGAGTAACCGATGTCGGAGCGAAACGTCGCAACTTCCACTTGAATCGGCGCGGCCGGGTCGCTTGCGGAGCCGGCACCAGCTGGCAAGGCGTCGGCCTGCGAATCTTCAACAACAATTACGACGCCAAACTTTGCCCCCACGGTCAGGCTGCGGGGAAAGACGCGCAGCACTTGCTCGGGCGTGGCGTCGGTACAAACATCGTAATCGGCGGGCTCATGTCCGAGCAAAATATCGCGCACACATCCGCCAACGAGAAAGGCTTGGTAGCCTGCCGCGCGCAGTTTCCGGCAAATTTGTTCGGCGAAAGCCCGGGGACTCATAGCGTGATTATGAGGGAAATGGCGCGTCGTTGGTAGTTGTAGGCATTTCCTGAAGCGGGCTAGTTGCCCATCAACGCGCTTATGCCGTGACGCGAAGAACTAGAGCAGTGATGTCGTCATGCTGTCGGGCATAGCCTACAAAGTTACTGACGTCGGTCATCACGCGCGAAAGAACTTCTCCGGCGTTTGCGGGGAGCGGCTGCACGCAGGGGAGAAGCCGCGCTTCTCCGTATTCTTCCCCCGCTTCATTCACCGCTTCGATCACACCGTCGGTAAAAATGAAAAGCAAATCGCCCAGATGAAGCTGCGTGCGGCCGGATGGATATGGAATTTCGGTTTCCGTGAAGAGCGGCGTCCCGAGCGGCAGGCCTCCGGTCGAGAGCCGCTCAATCTCGCCGGCCGCGCGGCGTAAGATCGGGCTGTTGTGCCCACAGTTGACGTAGCACATCTCGCGTGTCTCAAGATTTATTTCCGCAAGAAAGGCGGTGGTGAAGCGCAGGCCTTCAAGGCTATGCGCCCGGGCATAGCGTTCAAGGCCCGCTACGATTTCATCAAGTGATGCGGGCGTGGCCGAAAGCGCCCGCAGGCTTGCTTGGAAAGTAGCCATCAAGAGCGCAGCCGGGACGCTTTTCCCCGCAACGTCAGCAACCGCAACGAGTAACGATGGGTTGCCGGCGCCACTCGCAGCCAAGGGCCGCAAGAATGCGTCATAATAATCGCCCGCGACAGTATTTTGAGGGCGCGTAGCGAACGCAATATCAACACCTGCAATAATTGGCGGCTGGGCGGGAACAAGCCACTGCTGAATCTCGCGCGCGATTTCCAAATCGCGCTTCATCGTCACTCGATCGGCCAGTTCGAGTGCCAGCAACAAAAATAAAATCACGGCGCCGAGCCAGATGCCGTCATAGTTTTCGTTGTGAACGACCAGAAGGATTATCGCGGCGATCAGAAGCACCCGTCGCGCGGGGGAGAGCTTCATCAACATGGCCAGAAACAAACCCCAAGCTGTCCGCCAAAAACGCTTGAATTTCGATTTCTCCTGGCTTATGGCTTCGCGGTCCACATCCTTCGAGTAAAAGCCGTAGGTGGCTGTGGCTTCGGACTTGAACTGCCCCCAGAGCTGGCTGACTTTCAGACCTTCGGTCACGCGAGCCCAAAAGTCGCGCAAGCTGCGGAACGCGCCGGTTGAACGCTTTTCGGGATTAGAAGTTGTGGCCATGAGAGCGATGATTATAGGACAGGAAACACGTTGCGCCGCATTTGTTCCGTCGAGGAGTCAACCGCTAGTGTGCTGGAGAAATCAGTCGTGGTCGTCGGGTGCCGCGAGCGAGCCGCCGAATTGTACTTTCGAAAATCCGAAGCGATCGCGGAGACTATCGGTGGCCCGCGCCAAGCGTTCTAATTTATCGCGGCGCCCGGGATCAAGGAGATCCATTTGGCCGGAACCGGAAGTGAATGAGGAAAATTCGACGCCGACAAGACGCAGGTTCGCGGCGACGTTCCATGCGCTTGAAAAGAGATCCCGGACCGTTCGAAGAAAAATTGTATCGAGATCGGAAGGCTCGGTGAGCGTGTGGCTGCGAGTGATCGTCGTAAAGTCGGCGTAGCGCAGCGTAATGCTGACCGTGCGGGCGTGAAGACCCGCTTCGCGCAGGCGTTTTGCGGCCTTCTGGCAGAGATGGCTGAGGGTGGATTCTAGAATTTCTCGGTCGTTTGTGTCGTGGCCAAACGTTTGATTGTGAGAAATCGATTTCGGCTCGGCGTCCACGAAAAATTCGAAGGAATCGATTCCGCGCGCTTTGCGATATAGAGCTTCGCCCCATTTTCCAAAGACTTCTTCGAGACGCTGCAATGTGACCTGCTGAAGTTGCGCAATCGTTTCAACGCCGAGGCCTTTCAGCGCCGCCTCGGTCACTTTGCCGATACCTGGAATCCTCCGCACGGACAACGGCGCGAGGAAAGTGGCTTCACTCCCCGGCGCAACCCAAACCAGGCCGCGCGGCTTGGCCTGCTCGCTGGCGACTTTTGCAACCAGGCGTGTTGCAGCTAAACCGCCCGAGCACGGCAACGCGGTTGTCGAGGTGATTTCAAGCAAGAGTTTGTGCGCTGCACCAAGGTGCGGACCATGAAGGCGCTCGGTGCCGGCAAGATTCAGATAAGCTTCGTCAATGGAAGCCATTTCCACCGTCGGCGAGTATTTTGCGAGAATTGCCGCGACGCGATCGCTCCAGCGACCATAGAGTTCATGGTGCCCGTCGAGAAACACTGCGTGCGGGCAAAGTTTTGCAGCCGTGCGCAGGGCCATAGCGGAGTGCACGCCGAAGCGTCGCGCTTCGTAGCTCGCGGAGGTCACAACACCGCGCTGGTCGCGCTGGCCGCCGACGATCACGGCAAGCCCGCGCAACTCGGGCCGCGCCAGCAGTTCGACGGAAACGAAAAACGCATCCATATCGATGTGAAGAATGGAGGCAACGGAATCCGCGGCAGGCGCTGGTGCGTCATGCTTCGCGCGAAAATGGGCCAACTTCGGCATATTCGTTGAAGTGAGCGACGGTTAGATTCTACGACAAAAAAGCAACAACGCCTTGTCAGATACGATCGGCGGCGGCAACGCGCGGAATCCCCGCGAGATCATTCGTGAAGCTGACATTCGCCCAGCACTTCTGTTCCGCCAGGATTGCGCGCACGTGCTCGCCTGAGTTGTAGCCGAGCTCGAGAACGAGCATGCCACCGGGGCGAAGCAGTTCGCCGGCTTCTTCGATTAGGCGCGCATAAATTTCCACGCCGGTAGGACCGCCAAAGAGGGCCACGTCAGGTTCGTGATCGCGTACTTCGCGTTGTAATTCAGCCGATTCGTTGCGCCCGACGTATGGAGGATTGCTGACGATGAGATCGAAAGAATGTGACTCGGGGCGCAAAGCTTCCAGGAAGTCCGATTGGAGAAAATGAATACGGTCGGCAGCAGCATGGCGAGTTGCGTTGCGGCGCGCAACTTCGAGGGCGGGTTCGGAAATATCCGTGGCAAAAACTTCGGCGTGCGGCAATTCGTAAGCCAGCGAAATGGCGAGACAGCCAGAGCCAGTGCCGACATCGGCGACTCGCAATCGTTCGCGCGGCAGTCCTGTATCCATATAAATTTTGAGGCCGCGAGGGCCAAGCCGCGCCAAGGCGACTTCCATCACATGCTCGGTCTCCGGGCGCGGGATCAACACGGCGGGGGTTACTTCGAATTCGAGGCCCCAAAATTCTTGTTTGCCGGTGAGATATTGCGTGGGCTCGCCAGTGGCGCGGCGCGCGATCAGCTCGAAATATTTTGCGGAGCCAGCAGGTTCGAGCAATGCCTCGGGATGGGTGTAAAGCCAAGTGCGATCGCGGCCGAGTGCGTGCATCAGTAGTAGCTCCGCAGCTAACGTATGCGACGGCACAAGCGACGCGCGCAACTTAGCCATTCCTTCTTTCAACGCTCTACGAATATCGATCGCCTTCCCGTTCGCATTAGAGGCTGACGGGAACGCAGGAACGGATTTCTGACCGTGGACATTCGGCCTTGCGTTGCGATTGACGCCGTTGCTGCCAGAATCTCGAGTCATTTACGCTTCCACGAGTTCCTGCTTGAGTCGCTCGGATTCATAGTGAGTGGAGAGCGCGTCCACGATGGGACCGAGCTTGCCTTCCATCACTTGATCGAGCTGGTGCAGCGTCAAGCCGATGCGATGGTCGGTGACGCGGTTCTGCGGGAAATTGTAGGTGCGAATTTTTTCGGAACGGTCACCGGTCTTGATCTGGCCGCGGCGTTCGGCGGCAATCGCTTCGTGTTGCTTGGACTGTTCCATTTCGTAAAGCCGAGCACGCAAGACGCGCATGGCTTTTGCGCGATTTTTGATTTGCGATTTTTCGTCTTGCTGCGAGACCACCAATCCGCTGGGAATATGCGTGATGCGCACCGCGGAGTACGTGGTGTTCACGGATTGACCGCCGGGGCCTGACGAGCAAAACGTGTCGATGCGAAGATCTTTGGCTTCGATCTTGATATCGATGTCGTCCGCTTCAGGCAGCACGGCGACGGTGGCGGCCGAGGTGTGAATGCGGCCTTGCTGCTCCGTGGCCGGAACGCGCTGTACGCGGTGCACGCCGCTTTCGTATTTCAGCTTGGAATAGACTTTGTTTCCCTGAATTGCGGCGACGATTTCTTTCATTCCACCGATGGATGACGCGGAGCTTTCGAGTATTTCCACCTTCCAGTTTTGCGATTCGGCGTAGCGCGAGTACATGCGGAAAAGTTCGGCGGCGAAGAGCGAGGCTTCGTCTCCCCCGGTTCCGGCGCGGATTTCGACGATAACGTTTTTGTCGTCGTTGGGATCACGCGGAAGCAATAGAAATTTCAATTCGCGCTCGACGGTCACGCTGCGGGTTTCGAGATCGTGCTCCTCGTCGTGTGCCATTTGCTTCATTTCGGCGTCGTCGGTTTCAACCAACAACTGCTTTGCGCCTTGTAAACCCTTCTGAATTTCCTTCCATTCGCGGTACTTCGCCACCATTTGGGCCATTTCCGCGTGCGTCTTGGCGAGCTTCTGGAAGCGCGCGGAATCGTTGTGCACTTCGGGCGAGGAGAGCTGTTGCGTCAATTCTTCGTATCGCGATTCGATGTTATCGAGTTTTTCAAACAGCGTTAAGTTCGCCATGGCCCTGCCTCGTAATTCTTAATCGTGGTTAGTGTCAGTGATTCTTGAAAGCCCGCGCGAGAGATTTTCAGCCCGCCGTGTGCGGGAGAAGGAGGAGAGCGCTAATAGAAGAAGGCGAACATATGGTTCATTCCGACGTTCAGGATAGCCGCAATTCATTGGTGAGTCAAACGGGATGCAACATAAGTGTCCAGCTGATGTTCAGTCGATCGCGCCGCTAGTTAACTTCAATCGTAGTCACGCTCAATGCCGGTAGCGTAATCGTCAAAGACGAGCCGCTTACGGCCATCGTTCCGATGGACACCGGCTGGACCGGGTTTTGACCTTGAGTGGAAGCCGCCGTCATCTGGTAGAGCTGAGCAGTCCCCGACATTGCTTGACCGTTGATCGCGGTGACCTGCGATGTGGTGGAACGATTGATGGCCACGAATACGAACCTGCCCGGAGCGGTGCTGTCCGAACTCGCGTAAACAACTACGTTTTGCACGTTGCTGGATGTGGATTGCAGCGAAGTGTCGCCGAAGTTCGCGCCATCTCCATCGAAATCGCGGAATGCGCGGAAACCAGCGAGCGCGTAGGAATAAGTTCCATTGGGAGGCCAGAAGCTGGCCGCGAAAAGCCCTTGGCTCCCGAAGATACCGAGGTTATCGGTTTGGGCGATGGTTCCCGCGATGTGATTCCAGCCGCCGTTCTCATATTCCGTGATTGATATCTTCATGCCGGGGAATTCGGAGTTGATCTTGGCCTGTAGGCGCCCCAGGATGTTGATCGGCGTGTTGCCAAGCTCTTCGTAGATCCACGGATTGCTGTTGGTGGAGTCGGTGAACGTGGGGTCCCAAAGGGCGCGAGGGCTCTGCACGATTAGCTGGACCTGGGCGTCGGTAAGAGTTGTGCCGCTCAAATCGATAGCGCGGTTTCCATTTGCATCGTACTCCTCCACGTACCAATGGAAGTCGTAGACATCGACGAGGGGCTTGCCGTAGGTAGCCAACGCGGTGTTGAGAGCTGCGAGGTACTTGTCCGGGAACCAATTCGCGCCGCCGGGCGTGGCGCTCAGTTCTCCCTGCCAATTGTAGATGCCCTGAAATCCGTAGTGCACCGGGCCAAAGATTACCATGTTGGGAAACTGATCTTTCAACGCTTCCGTGAGCGTAATGGTTTTCGCAATGTAGGCGTCCGAAGTGACAGGATTGGGCCCTTGCACTTCCAAATGCGTCGAGTTCCAGAGTTCCGGCTCATTGTCCAAGCTGACGAACGTGGGGTGCGCGGGATTGGTTCCGAAGACGCCCATTCCGGAAAACTTTTGATCCAAGGCCCAGACGAATTCGTCCATGTACACGTTGGCGTCGGTAGTGGGAGGCGTGAGCGTGAAGGGAACGCTGGAGACTGTGCTCTTTTTGTCGACCACCTGTTTGAAGCGCGTCAAATCCGGCGGGTCGGCAACGCTCACGGGCCCGTTCTCGTCACCGGCCACCAAGCCTTGCAGCTGGACAGTCATCAAGCTTGCCAAGCCGTCGGATTGATCTCCAGCGATGAAACTCCGGACTGCTTCCGCTGGAACGGTGCTACTGCTCAGATAGTCGTCGTTTTCGTAGAGATAATCGCTTCCGGCATTCGAGGCGTTGGTCTCCCAATTGTAGGCGGTCCAGCGATTGCCGCCAGCGCGGTCAAAAGTGAGTTGCGGTGGAGCGCCGGTGATTCCGGAATAGAAATTGATGCCATAGATCCAAGGTGAAATCGGTTTGGCTTTGGTTGGATCGATCGTAATCGTCACATTCGCCACGGGACCAGTGGGTGTTGCGCTGGCTTGCGCGGAATTGCCACTTTCGCCGGAAGCATTTACCGCGGATACCACGTAATAGTAGGTCGTGCCGTTTGTCACGGCGGTGTCCATGTAGTTCGTTACAGCTGGTGAAGCAAGCGTGGCGCTGAACGGTCCACCGTTGGCCGTCGATCGCTTGACGTTGTAGCTCGTCGCGCCCGTGCTCGCATTCCAATTCAGACTCACCTGGGCATTCCCAGCAGTTGCGGCTAGGCCTGTAGGAATTGCCGGCGGAGGTAGTACGGGAGTTGCATTCACTTCCGCCGAATTTGCGCTTTGTCCCACTGAATTAGAGGCGGAAACAACGTAGAAATATTTGGTGCCGTTTGTCAGACCCGAGTCGGTGAAGTTCGGAGCGGTCGGCGAGGAAATTTGCGTATATGGGCCGCCTGTGGTCGTGGAACGTTGGACGTCGTAGCCAGTCGCGCCCGTGCTGACGGTCCAACTCAGCGTGATCTGCGCGTTTCCTGCTACCGCCGATAAACCGGACGGAACGGCCGGGGCGCTCATCCCGGTTTTTCCCCCGCCTCCAGTGGTGCCACCAATACCAGCACATCCCGCATAGAGGAAAAGGAGGACGGTCATGAAGGCTAGCACGGCAATCGGGAGTACACGATTGGCAGACTTCATCTGCTTCTCCTCCCGACCAGCGCGACCAACCAAATTTCCGCGGCTTACCGGTTCTCAGGCTGGGAATAAATGCTTCGGTAGAAACAGGTTAAGAGAACAGAAAGGAACCGGCAAGCTGTCCTCAAGGACAGAAAAGGTGCCAGTCTTGGGGTGGATACAGCGTTGAGCGTAAGCAGCACCGCTGGGGGCAGGGTTGATCTCACTGCTCGCTTTGCCGCAGAGGATTGGTGTACTACGATACGTTCCTGCCATGACCGAAAGTACTGCAGCGACATCCAGGAATCACGCCGGCGAGATGATGTGGGGATTCTGGTATCCGGCGCTGCGGAGCCAGCAGGTGCACGGACCAAAGCTTGTTCGCGCGATGCTGCTGGATGTGCCGCTTGTCCTGGGACGCGACGCCGCCGGAAAGACATTTGCCCTGCGTGATGTTTGTCCACACCGCGCTTTCCCTCTTTCGTTCGGCCAATTCGACGGCGCGACGGTGGAATGTGCCTACCACGGCTGGCGATTTGTAGCACACACCGGCCAGTGTCAGGCGATTCCATCGCTGACCGCGGATTCAAAATTAAAATGCGAGCGAATCTATGCGGGCAGTTTTCCTTGCGAAGAGCGCGACGGGTACGTCTGGTGCTTTATGAGCAACCCGGAAGGCCGGACGCTCGACGCCGCACCGCCGACAGCGCCGGAGCTACCAACATTCAGCTGGCATTATCAGATGGCGCATCTTTGGGCCGATCTTCCGTGCGGTGCGGATCAGGCGATCATCGGATTGATGGACCCCGCGCACGGGCCCTTCGTGCATCAAGCCTGGTGGTGGCGCAGCCGCCGCAGCATTCGCGAAAAGGAAAAACAATTCGAGCCAATCCCGAACGGGTTTCGCATGAGCCCGCACGCGCCCTCCGCGAACAGTGCTCCGTACAAAATCCTAAAGCTCATTACCGGAGAGCCGGCGACCACCATGATTGATTTCGTTCTGCCAAATCAGCGCTTCGAACAGATTCGCGCGGGACGCTACTGGCTCTCCAGCCGCACGACGGTGACGCCGGTCCGCAGCGATCTTTGCCGGCTGGATTTCTGCGCGGCCTGGAACATTCTGACCTGGTTTCCGATTGTCTCCTTCATCATTCACGTTTTTGGGCCGCGATTTATTCGCCAGGATACCGAAGTGATCAAAAAGCAGGCGCTGGGACTGAAGTACGATGACCGCATGATGCTGGTGGATGACGCGGACCGCCAGGCGCGCTGGTATTTTGAATTGAAGGCTGCGTATCTGGAATCGAAGCGGACCGGCGCGCCCATGCAGAATCCGCTTTCAGGACCGGTTACTTTGCGCTGGCGGTCGTAGTTATGGACGACCTAAACCGCAATCGGGCACATCGGGGTTAGCGCGCGATGCTGCTTAGAAAGGGATAATGTTCCGCTGCGCCCATGAAGAAAAGCATGGGGAATGAAAGCCAGAAAGCCACACGCGAGGCGAGAAAACTCCAACGGGCGAACCGTGCGGCTTGCGGCGGCATGGGCGTGCCTTGCTCCGAGCTCGCACGCGTCCAAATAATCAGCCGCTTCTGCACGCGCCAAACGACTCCCCAAGCGTTTATCAGCATCAGAAAACCGAGCCCACCGCCCACGCTGATGGACAGATGTGCGTTGGAAACGTCCGGTCCACTATTCAGATCAAGAATGAGCCACGAGGCTGCGATAACGATGATCGCAATCGCAATGGTGCGCAGCCAGGGACTGTCGAGAATTCCTTTGTGCGGAAGCTGGAACGGATAGATGAGCGCATAGGCCGCGAGCCATACCGCTACCCACCCGCCGAACCATTTGAGCGTGAGCGACGGATCGCCCGCATTGTGAGCGTCCACACTCAACAGATGGAAGTAATAGCGAACGCCGACGACTACGGTGATCATTGCGGACCAGCGGAACCAAGCCATGGCACGCGACATCATCACCGGATAGACCTTGCTTCGTACCGATGCGTCGAGCTGCTTCATGGTGGGAAACCCTACGAGATTGAAAAAATACAGCAAGCCGATCCAAATGATTCCGAAGACGAGATGAAGCCAGCGAAGGATGATAAACTCAGCCGCGCCGCCACCTTCCGGAAAACTGAAGTGCGGAGCGAGGAAATGAAAAGTCACGATCAACGAAGAGAAAGCCATTCAACCTCCTAATGCGAAAGGGATTGAGTGGTTACGCTATCGGAAGTTTGTGAGGCAAGTCAATCGGATGACCCTGCCGGAACGTCTTGAGGATTATTCAAACGCGTGAGCGCCCAGCGAGCGTGTTCGGCAATGAGTGGATCATCGCCGCCGGCAAGACGCTCGAGCAGCCCGACGACGTGTTGATGCGCGGCCGAACCGCGTTCGACGCGAGAATTTCCAAGCGCCACGCACGCATTGCGAACGATACCGCGCCATTTAGCTCGTTTGACCGCGCTGTTCCGAAATGCGTCGCTGAATTCCGCTTGGGTTAACAACGCGAGTTTTTCGAGATCCGGGGCGAGGAGCGAGTCGCTGTGCTCTTTAGCGTTGTTGCCAGTTTCAGCCTTCGGGACGAATTGGCGCGGTTGGAATGACGCAAGCTGAGTCACCGGGGACTTGCGATTCCAGGGGCAAACATCCTGGCAAATATCGCAGCCGATGACGGCGCGTCCCATTGCCGGGCGCAATTGCTCGGGAATCGCCCCGCGTAATTCGATGGTGAGATATGAAATGCACCGGGTTGCGTCGAGAACGTAAGGCGACGGAAATGCTTGCGTGGGGCAAGCGTCGAGGCACAGCCGGCAATTTCCGCAGAGATCGGCTGGCGGCGGTTCGCCGGGCGCAATGGATGGCGCAAAATCGAGCGTACTGATAATCACGCCCAGGAATAACCACGAGCCGATTTTCTCGTTGATCAAACACGTGTTCTTTGCGAGCCAGCCGAGGCCCGCATATTTTGCGGCAATACGTTCGATGATTGGACCGGTGTCAACGTAGGCCCGGCTTTCGAAGGGCTCAGCGAATTGGGCCCGCATTGCCACGACGAGCTCATCGAGCTTTTCGCGGAGGACTTCGTGATAATCGTCTCCCCAGGCATAGCGCGAAATCCAGCCGCGGGGTGAATCATTGGCGTGTGTCACTGGGTGTTCCGTAGAATACGGGAGCGGAGAATTATAGTTTAGCGCGACGACAATCAGGGTTCGCGCACCTTCTAAAACCAGACGAGGGTCTGCGCGCCGGGGGTCGCGAAGATAATTCATTTCGCCTGCGTAGCCTCGCGCCAACCATTCGGGCAAGTGTGCGAGCTCTTCGAACGTTCCATCGAACGAACTTCGCGAAGGGCTGTTGCGCGTTGCCGGCGCGGTAGCAATCGTGGCGACGCCGCACAAATCGAATCCCACAGCGCGCGCCTGCTCGCAAAGCCATGGCGTCCGTTCGGCAGTATTCATGGTGTGATGATGCATTATCGGCGCCATTGACGTCCAACGTACGGAAATCGATCCGGGATTGGACTATGCCTCTGCGACTGCTACAATGCCCGCCATGGCAGATTGGCGCCAAATCCAGGCACGCATCCGCAAAGCCAAGAACAGCCCCGACGCCCACGCGAAGCTTTCCGAACTCTACCAGCGCACGCACGACGGGATGGTGGCGTGGGAGCTTGCATTAATCCAGGAAAAAGCCGAAATCGCGGACGATGCCGTGAAGTGGTACACCATCGCGGCCGAAAAATTCCGGCGCGCTGAATGGAAGAAGAAAGCGGAAGAAGCGCTGACCAGGTTGGGAGCAGCGCTCCCTGCTGGGAGCGCGATATCCATGGATGCCGGGGTAAACACGGAAGAACCCCTGAACACAATTTCGGACACATCCGACGAGGAGCAAGCGGGCTCGCCATTAGCTCCAGGCGAGATTCGCGAATCAGACGACGAAGGCTCGTCCTCCGAATCGCCTGCCAAAATTAGCGCCGCTTCGGAATCGGACGATCCTGCGAAAAAGAAGCGGCGCCGCGGTCGGCGCGGTGGGCGCGGACGGCGGCGCAAGGGTGTAGGAACTGCGCCTGGTCTCCCGTCGCAAGCCTTTGCGGAAACAAGCGCGCCATCTTCTGTCGCGCCTACGCGCCAACAGGCTCCCAGGGCCCCGGCCCCACGTACCCCCGTTCAAGAACGGGCGCCCGCAGCATACGAACCGGCGGTGATTCCACATGAGCCGCCTGAGCGCGTTCGCGCGGAAAACGCCGCGCCCATGCTGCCGTCCGAGCGCACGGCGCATGGACGGGCGGGCGATCCCGCACTGGCTTCACGGATGTCACATTTGGAATCGATGCTGCGCCGACTGGTGGCGAGCCCGCTACATCGCTTGGACACCGAAGACGCTCCGGCTGGTCCGGGCGTATTTCTGCTTTCTGATTCCGATCAGATCACCTCTTATTATGTGGAAGCCTGCCAGACGCTTCGCGTGGGCGTGGGAAATCTGGTTCGCGGCACGCGCGGCAGCGGAGCGAAAACCGCGAGGGGAAACCGGCCGTCGTTCGATAGCGGTTTGAAATCGAAGCTTGCCGAACATCTTGGAATTACCGAGGCAAAGGTCTCGCAATATTTGAAGGATCACTGCGTGGTCCGCTGGATTCAGATGGACGACGACGCTCCGCACCTCGCTCACTTCGCCATTGGTGTCCTACGCACACCGTTGAACCTAGATTAGATTCTCGGACGCGGGGATGAGATCTCGCAGCGGCACCGCAGGCCGCTCAATCGGACTATAAACCCCACGGCTTAGCGGGCCTCGCCATCCGCAGGGCAAAATGACCGGTTCCTTAGTACTAAGAAGCTCCCGTTGGCTGGCCCCTGATGCCATTCAACCCGCGAATTGTACCTTTGGATGCACCCGCATAGACCTGGGTTGGGATTCCAGGCAAACTTTGGTACGGTAACTCGTTACGGGTGTGGCACACCCGTTGGAATCAGTCGCTTCGGGGGATTAGACACTACTCTGAGGTGCGCGAATCAAAAAGGGAGGGGTGCAGGATTATGCCGAAGACGGTAGGTAATCAGCTTTGGAAATCGTTCGATTGGGCGCTATGCAGGACAGCGGGGATAACCTTCGACACGATTCAATTCTTCAATAAGTACCGGCCGAATCCTTCGTTCATTCCCAAGTGGTCTGAAAAGCCGATGCTGAAATCCTGGGAGAAGTCCAAGCCCACGCTCGGCTGGCCGCGCACGACCGATTCTTTGTGCCCTTCCTGCGTGCACGAAGCGCGCGAAGCAATTATGAACGGCACGAAAGACTGGACCGACTTGGTACACGAGAAAGTCGGCGAAATCAAAGCGCAGATCATCGAGCGCGATGGGCAAGTCTGGATGGTGAAAGAATGCCCCATCCACGGCAAGTGCGAAGATTTGATGGCCGCGGATTCCAAGTTCCTTGAATGGATTGAAAAGAATTTTCCCGGTCGCGATATCCCGGCGCACAACGATGAAGACATGCACCGGCATGGCTCAAGCACGATTCGCCACGGCCGCGGCTCCGTTCTCACTGTTGACCTGACCAACCGCTGCAACATGATGTGCGATCCCTGTTTCATGGACGCGAACCAGGTTGGCTATGTTCACGAGCTGAACTGGGAAGAAATTCAAGAAATCCTCGAGAACGCCACCAAGATCAAGCCGCGCCGCCAAATGTCCGTGCAGTTCTCCGGCGGCGAGCCAACCATGCATCCGCGTTTCCTCGACGCCGTCCGTTTTGCGCGCAAAGTTGGCTACAACAGCGTGCAGGCTGCAACGAATGGAATCGAGTTCGCGAAGAGCAAGGAATTCTGCGCGAAAACTTTCGAGGCGGGCTTGCGGTATGCATATTTGCAATTCGACGGCATTGGCAATGACGCGAACAGCCATCGCCAGGTGGGCAACCTCTTCGACGTGAAATTGCGCGCGATTGAGAACATGCACGAAGCGGGCATCGATATCGTGCTGGTTACGACCATCGTCAACAACGTGAACAACGATCAAGTGGGACCGATCGTGAAGTTCGCCATGGAAAATCCCAAGAAAATTTCGTTCGTTTCGTTCCAGCCGGTTTCCTTCACCGGGCGCGACGAAGAAATCACCCCGGAACGCCGTCTGCGCCAGCGCTACACGCTTTCTCACTTGGCCCAGGACGTCAGCGCCCAGGTAGGAAGAATCGAACCTACCCGCGATTGGTTTCCTATCTCTCTGATTAGCCCATTCTCTGATTTCGCCGACCTAGCACACGGCCCCGACGCCATGTGGGGACAAATGAGCTGTGGTTGCCACCCGAATTGCGGCGTGGGCACGGCAGTGATGATCAACAAGGAAAACAAGGAATGGGCGCCGGTCCCGAAGTTCCTCAATGTTCCGGGGCTCGTCACTGACATCAGCAAGGTTACAGACGCAGCGCGCGGCAAGAAATTTTCCGCTTACATGGCCGCCATGGCCCTGCTAAAGAATTATCATCCCTTTCAGGCACCGCCAAGTTTGCGGCTCAAGGACCTCTGGAAGAAGTTTGACAAGACCTTCGGCGTGAGAGGTCAGGACAAAGCTGAAAAAGTTTACGGAAAGGTCGGTCCGGATCGCACCTTGGATGACTCCATGAAGCGCCGCCAAGATCCGTGGAACTTCCTGTTCCTCGCGGGGATGTGGTTCCAGGATCTTTTCAACTACGATTTCCGCCGCACTGAAATGTGCATCATTCCCTACGCCACGCAGCAAGGCGAAATTTCCTTCTGCGCCTACAACACCGGCATCGGCTGGCGGAAGATCATCGAGAACATGTACAAGAATGCGACCGTCGCGCAATGGTACAAGGAGCACGGCAAGCACGAAATTTTCGCCAAGGGCAAGAAGGTTGACCTCAACAGCTACGAACATACGCTGCGCATCGATGAAGATGATGCAGCCCGTGTCCGCCATCTGGAGCACGACATTCCTCTTACCGCCGCTGAGGAAGATCGCGCACGCCGTCGCAAGGCAAACGAGGAAGCTGCCAAGGTTCGCCGGATTTACGAAGAACTCGTGCTGAAGAAGTCCACCGAGACAGTCGTGCAGATTGGCTCCATTCAGCAGATCCAGATGGCAGTTCCCGGCGCAACCGTGAAGCCGGTACAGATTGCCGGCGCCAATGGCAACGGAAACGGCCACGCGAACGGCAACGGCCACAAGAATGGTAACGTCGAAGTGAAGTCCGAAAAGACCAATGCCGAAGAAGCCGCAGTCGCTGGAGACTAAGGTATTCGGTTTGTTCGTTTGACAAAGAGCGCCTCCCATTTCAAATGGGAAGCGCTCTTTGTTTTTGAGAGGGCAAGAGAATTTCGGAGTACGCCTCTTGAATGAGTCGTTGACATACGCTCTCGTCAATTGGGTCTTTGTACTGACGCCGACGGCGCTCACGTTATGGGCGTGGACCGTTTGGATCATCAAGCCCCCGCGTTTCGCACCGCCTCGATGGAGATCCGTAATCGCTTTTGTCGGGCTGTTGTCTGTGTCCGTCGCTCTAGCCACAGCGCTCGCAGATGGGGTTTGTCGCGTCCGTTCTGATAGTTGGGCCACGATGGTGCAGCGGTGTGGCCCTGGGTACATTTTCGCCAGCTTTTTGAGCGACATCGTTGCCATCATTGCTACTCTGGTTGGCAAAGGGCGAGCGCGACTCTCCACGTTTCTTGCAGGTCTGGCGATGCCCTTGCTCTGGTATCTCAGTTACGGCTCAATCTGATTTAGTCGTTATCCGGATTTCCTTTCTAGGCGTAACGCACATCAGCGAAAGATCAGGTAGGCACGAGCTAGCGGGAAGGGCCAAAACGCAAGTGTCAGCGCGAATATTTCTTTGCGTAGGCCGGAGCCTCAATTCCAGCAATTAATCGAGGATCGGTAATCGGAGCACCTGGGATAATCGTAAGCGGCACGACGCCGGCCCAGATGGGAAGTTGGTAGTCTTCTGCGTCGTCTTTCGGTGGCCCGGAGCGAACTTTTGCGGAAACTTCGGCGAGCGGCAGGGCGAGGACGGTTGTCGCTTTCAGCTCCGTTTCCGTTGGGAGCCGGACGTCATTCCACCGCCCGCGCACGATATGCTCGGTAAACGCTTCCAGCGCCTTAATTTTTTCAGCGCGGTCTTCCACCAAAGTGGCACGTCCGAGAATCACGACGGACCGGTAATTCATCGAGTGATGAAAAGCCGCCCGCGCGAGAACCAAGCCATCCAGTAGCGTCACGGTTACACAAATGTGAATGCCTCCGGCGAGCGTGCGCAACATGCGGCTTGCAGCCGAGCCATGGATATAAAGCGTGTCACCCACGCGCGCGTAGCCGGTCGGAATCACAAACGGCTGGCCCTCGACAGAGAATCCGACATGGCAAATCAACCCTTCGTCGAGAATCGGAAAGACAGTTTCAGAATCATAAGCGCCGCGATCGGGCAGTCGCTTGACCTGCGTGCGTTCCGTTCGTTTGAATTCGCTCATACGGCAAGCGTAGGCTGGTGGCCCGGGGTGCCACAAGAGCCAATCTGGTTGGGCCATCGGATGTGCTGGCCCATGACGCGCTTTGTTTTAGCAAAACACACAGAGTCACAGGCAGCCTATAACGTTGCTTCATTTTTTCATCGAGGCACTTCAGATAGAATGTAATGAGGAAGCAGCCCGATGGCCATGAGCCGGGAGCAAGCGCGCAGCGAACATACCGCCAAGCTGGGTCACGATCAGTTCAACGAAACCATGTACGGCGTAATCTGTGCCGCTTGTCACAATTACATCCTGATCGACCACACCAATTGCCCTCGATCCTGCCGCGAACACGAGCCCTGCCGACAGGCCTACACCTAACCAGCAATATAGTGTTCGTTGACGGAGGTGCTGGATAGCCCGTATAATTGGGGTTTGTCACTAGCTTCAGGAGGCAGCATGTACGCCGTAATTCGCAGTGGGGGAAAGCAATATCGCGTCGAGCCGGGCAAGACCGTCCGCGTCGAGACGCTCGAAGGAAAGCTGGGCGGCAAGATAACGTTTGAAGACGTGCTGTCCGTGCGCACGGATGAAAAGAAGTTCGTTTCCGCCGACGATATATCGAAAGTGAAGGTAATCGGCAAGATCGTCGAGCAAGGCCGCGGCCCGAGATTGCGAGTTTTGAAGTACAAAACGGGCGGGCAATACAACATTCAGCGCGGCCACCGGCAGAATTACACCGCCGTTCAGGTCAGCGACATTCAAATTCCGTAGGGGATCTTCATGGCACACAAAAAAGGCGGCGGGTCATCCACTAATGGACGCGACTCGCACGGTCAGCGACTTGGAATTAAGCGGTTTGGCGGCCAGCTCGTAACCGGCGGCAGCATTTTAATCCGGCAACGCGGCACTCACTACAAGCCCGGAAAGAATGTCGGGCTGGCAAAGGATGACAGCCTCTTCGCCTTGATTGACGGCATCGTCCTCTTCGAAGACAAGGGCGGACACGGGCGCTATATCAGCGTTCTTACAGTGGAAGAAGCTGGCACGCGAGAATCCGAGAAGAAAGCCGCCGCGGCGCCTGCCAACTAGTTCTGTGCTGTTCTTTACGCGCTCCAACGTACCGGGGCGCGTATTTTTGTCTATGAACCTAGCGTCGGCGTATGCTCTCTCAGCATCTCTTTCTAGCAGGTGATTCGTGTTTGCAGATGAAGCCAAAATCTCGATAAAGGCGGGCGATGGCGGCAATGGCTGCGTCGCCTTTCGCAGGGAGAAGTACGTACCGCGCGGCGGCCCGTCCGGCGGCGATGGCGGGCATGGCGCCGACATTTATATCGAAGCGAACCCACACGACAACACACTTCTGCGTTATCGCTACAATCGTGAATTCCATTCTGAGCGCGGAGGCCATGGCGAAGGCTCGAATTGCCACGGCGCTTCGGGGGAAGAAATGGTGCTGAAGGTCCCCGTCGGCACTGTGATTTTCGACGCTGACACGGGTGAGCAAATTTTTGACTTCATCGAAGCCGGACAGCGATACCGCGCAGCCAAGGGCGGTCGCGGCGGCCGCGGCAACGGCAACCCTCACTTTGTGCGTCCGTGGCATCAGGCTCCGCGTGAACATGAAGACGGCCAGCCCGGCGAAGAGCGCCACTTACGGCTCGAACTGAAACTGCTTGCCGATGTCGGCCTCGTCGGCTTCCCCAACGCCGGAAAATCCACTTTGATTTCGCGCATTTCGGCGGCCCGCCCGAAAATCGCTGCCTATCCGTTCACCACGCTTGAGCCGCACCTTGGCGTCGTCTCCGCCGATCCGGACGCTGCGCCCGGCCAAGGCCGAACGTTTGTTGTAGCGGATTTGCCAGGATTGATCGAGGGCGCCCATGAAGGCGTCGGTTTAGGCACGCGGTTCTTGAAACATATCGAGCGCACGCGATTGATCGCGCATCTGGTGGATACGAGCGACGCGAACGACCGCGATCCCATCCGCGATTTCGAAATTATCGAGCACGAGCTCGCCTCGTTCAGCCCGGAGCTGACTGAAAAACCGATGATCGTCGTCGCAACCAAGCTCGATGCCACCACAAATCGTGACCATCTGGATGAATTGCGCGCATTCGCCAAGAAGCGCGGCCTTGAATTTCACGCGGTATCCTCTGCAAGTGGCGAAGGAATTGTTGGACTCGTCCGCGCAATGGCCGACGCGCTCGATCGAATTCCAAAACCGTCCATGCCGGTCGAATCAGAGGTTCAACCGGCGGCATCCCGCGAACGCGACGCCGAAGAAGCTCGCG